>PVMK01189453.1_pt2 | contig 150494 bp, 151 predicted proteins | sample 1853481 | NCBI WGS metagenome assembly PVMK01 (sample SAMN08533507, study PRJNA380276) | Marine sediment metagenome, whole genome shotgun sequencing project.
GCACCAAATCTCCCTTTGCAAGAATTACCGGGCTCCCCGTGAGGAATTCCGTCGCCACCACAGCAGTCTGAATAACAAGATCAGAGTGGGAATTGGGCAAGTGCGTTTCCAAAAGTCTGAGAAAATTATCAGCTGAGCTGAGAGCACCCCTACCGCTTAGCAGGCTCAAGGCACTTTTTAGCCCAGTCCGTCCAAAAACATCACTTGTTTTGAGGCCACTCCAAATGGAAGCGAGATGTTGCAGACGGGACTTGGTGAATCCTTGACCAACAGAGGCAGCATTAATGGCGCCGACAGATGTGCCCACCAGCAGATCGGGAACGATATTAGCCTCAAACACACCCATTAGCATGCCCACTTGAACAGCACCCAAACTTGTACCCCCGGAAAAAACGAAGGCTACAGGTCGAGGAAGGATTTCGCTCAGTGAGTTGTTTCTTTTGAACCTCATGTCTCCTCCTTTGCAAGGTTTTAGAGCACTTTCTTTATAAGTAGGTCGTGGCGTTGCCCGTATCTGTTACAATATGGGACAGACAGTTCCGTAGGCAGAAAACTCTGAGAATCCATCCAGCAAAAGGGTTGGCCGGGTCGCAGCAGGCTGGACAGGCAACAAAAGTTTTGTCCGAACCAGAATTGGATAAGACCTAGCATTGTGAGCAACCCCTGGCCTGTAACCTTGCTGAACATGATCTTGCCCAGTGAGTGTCATGGATAGTCTTGCTGATAAAACTTCTGTTTCACCGCTCCGTCCATCTTTGAAGCTGCTTTCCTTCAGCCCCTGGTTAAAGCTTCTCGGTTCTGTCCTCGCTTTTGTGACCATCAGCCTCTATTCGGCCATTCACAGCGAATTGGGAAACCAGATCTCAACTGGAGAGAGCCCTGTATTCTCATGGGTGCGGACCTATATGGCTTGGCTGCTCTGCTCTACTCTAGCCTGCTTGGTGCTGATTTCGCTGACGCACCATATCTGGGTTCGACTCAATCGCAATCCATACCCTCGCTCGATGATGGCCTTGGGAGCCTGTGAAATGATTGCCCTAGCGGTTCTGGCCATATCTATCTCCCACAATTGGTCTGGATCAATACCCTGGGGACATCTGTTTCTTCAAATAGCACTCCTCTTGCAGATTCTCCTCACTCTGCAGTTCTCCCACGCTTGGGAATCTGGGGTATTTCTCGAAATTCTGGATAGTAACGAAAAGAGTCCCTTCCTGTTTCTCTCGTTTCTTTTTCTTATTGCCGCTGTGCCCACTTACCTCGATCCTTCTTGGCAGCGGTTGCACGATTATGTTCGATTGGATTCCGGTTTTGAATACCTACTATGTCGCCTTTTACCTCCCCTATTTTCTGGGATCATCGCGCTCTGGTTTGGTGTGGGGATCCTCATTATCCTGATGGGCTTCCGCATTCTGAGGAGAAGACTGCCCGAACAAACGAACTTAGGCGGAGCTATCTCCTTCCTACCTTTCTTAATTATTTCAGCCCTCTATGCCGCCATATGTCTCGGGCTGCTTGTCAAGGCTATTGATTGGGAGATCAATAAGCTTGGGCTGAAGGGTGTAATCCTTCCTCTTTTCATTTTACTTACTGGTGGGTCCACCGCTTTGAGCTATGCTGCTTTTCTCAGACTTTCGCCCCATATATCCCAGGCGGGAGAGAACAATCTAATTGAAATTGTGGCCCTTTCTTTTGGGGCTGGACTTCTTCTTCCCCTCACGTGGCTGTTGACGCGACCAGCATATGGCCGCCGCTCTTGGCGGCTGCTCTTGGCCTGTACCTTTTTGGCAAGTCTGTTGTTGGCAATCTATGTCCTCTACGGTGACCTTTTCAACCCATGGTTCACGGTCTTTTCCTACTTAAAGGGGGCTATTTTGAAGGTCACAGCCGTGGTGGCTGCAGGAGTTCTCGCTCTCATGGTCAGGGAGTTCGTCTCAATTGAAACCAAACCTTCAGTCAGTGAAAAAACGAAATGGGCTGTGGTTGTGCTTGTTTTCCTTTTGAGTTTTCTTCCTTTTACTACCCTGGAGACCTATCCGGAAATTAAGGCTGCAATCTTACAATTTAATGAACTCAGCAGGGTGGATGGTGCCTATGCAAGAGCACTGGGGAACTCGCTCGGATTTGGCCGTTGGATTCGGTTGGGGCAAGATCCCAAGACAACCAACCAACCAGAACCGTGGCCACAGCCCTGGACCGTGGAAAAAACCGGCCCGTCTATCCTTCCCGAAGATTTCAATCTCCTGGTAATCGTGGTGGATGCCCTCCGCGGAGACGCCTTCCACTCAGCGGGTTATCATCGCAACCTTACTCCTTTTCTAGATAAGTGGGCCCGCGAGGAGGCCATCTCTTTTCGCCGGGCCTATAGTCAGGGGGGCGGTTCGTTTGCCGCATTTCCCTTTTTGGTTGGTGGAAGAAGCCGATTTGTCCTTTATGGACCGGACTTGTATCAAGAAAATCTTTATTTCAAGATTGCCCAAGCCGAGGGAATCCATAATGTGATGGTGATGAAGGACTTCGGACCGAGAGCCATATTCCCTCCTGATTTCCCTGTCATAGAGTTGGGCGCAACGAAAACCAGTGCAGATCGGCGCTCTGTTCCCGCCGATGAAGTTTTCAACTTGGCAGTGGCAGCCATAGACAACCTTGCTGAGGGAGAAAGGTTTCTCGGTTTTCTGCCCCTGATGGACGTGCATAACGATTTGTGGAAGAAGGAAGATGGTCTGGATTTTGGCGACAGTCCGAGAGATATCTATGACAACAATCTCTCGTATATAGATAGATCATTTCAACGTTTTGTCACCTGGCTCAGGAAAAAGGGAATCTACGAGAAAACCGTGATCTTATTTACCTCGGACCATGGAGAACAGTTCTGGGAACACGGCGCGAGCCTGCATGGGCATACACTCTACGAGGAAGAAATTCGCATCCCTCTGATTCTACTCGCTCACGGAATGCGTGCTCGGATTGATGATGTGCCAGTGATTGCGGCGGACATGGCTCCCACCTTCGCTGAATTGGCGGGCTACTCGGTGAAACCTCCCTATGACGACGCCCACATGGGAATATCCCTCGTTCCCCTGCTGAAGGGGAGGGAAAGGAACCGATATCTACACAGGGATATCGTAGGAAGAGCATCTTTCAAACGGCGGTATTTTATTTACCGAAACTGGGAATGGAAACTGATCTACTTTGCTGAACTGGATCTATTACAGCTATTCAATACGATTGAGGACCCAGGTGAGACAAAAAATCTTTTGCAAGAAAGACCGGGTCTGGCAGGTGAGTTGGAGAGAGAACTGTTGAGATATCTTGCGAGGATCGAGGGGAAGAACTACCGTCCGCTTCTTTCAGACTAAGCTTTCAGCCCTCAGCTGTCAGCTTTCAGCATCACTTCGTCAGCGCATCAGGTCGGCGCAGAGCGCACAACGTAATTGATTCATTGATGGAGTCACGACTGCGTCATTCCGGAATCCGCCGGTGGCGGATATCCGGAATCCAGGAACTATGATGGCTTGCTGGATACCCTGCCTTTGGGGGAGGCTTCACCGTGCCCACTGTGTCGAATATTGCTCTTTTTCTCTATTTCATCAGTATTATCATCAGAGAACACAGTGAAAACCAAATCGCCGGTGAGACGTAACGCCGTACCGTGACACTGGTGGCAGGCAGAGGCTCCTGCTGGCATGGGACGCGCCTTTCCGTCCGCGCTGAAACGTTGGTAGCACCAGTCACCGGCAAAGAGTGTATCCACCGGAAAATGACTGGCATCCGGCTGAAACTTGCGGATGCAGTCGACAAAGACCGGAGTTGCATCGGACATGAAAGCCCCTCTGCCAGAGAAGGTTTCCAGCACCAGTGTTGCTCCTACCGGCCAAATCCTCATCATTGCTGCGCCCCCCTGGTTTGTGGATGGGAAGAGGTGGCTTTGTCGCACATCTTCTATTCTGTAATAGATTCTCGCACTCTGGTCCGTAAAAAAGCGGCGAGTGGCTATTACCCGAAAGCGCCACCCCGGGAGCGGTGTTCCCTGCGGGGTTCGATAGGAAGGGGCGGAAAAGACTCGATTTACGTAATAATACCGCCAGGGCACAATTTCCTGGGGGGAGTCCAGAAGTCTGAAGCCAACCGCCAGCAGCATTTCGTCAGCCGGACGTTCCTTTTTTTGTGGTAGGCCGCATTGGGCCAGGAAGGGGATGAGGAGGATAGTGCAGATGACTTGCACACTGAAAAGAATTCTAGTGTTATGAGGGAAATGCTGCATCGTCGAATTGCTAATCTAACAAAGTATATGTAAGCTTCACACTGGTTCTCTGGCTAGCACAAATGAATTGATATTTTAATAACCATTTCTGCGGGTGGGGATAAACCCCACCCCTACTCTATCCAATATCCAAGATACTATTCTCTAATGTAGGGGCGGGGTTTAGCCCCGCCCGGAAGGGGCAAATCCATTTTGCCCTTGACCAGAGCTGACGGAGCGGAAATACTTTACAGAAATATGGAACCTTGTCCCAGATGAATAGTTCGAGCGTCAGACTTCTGTGAAAGGGGAAAGAATATGATCGAATTCTTCTATAAGATCCTTACCACCATCGGCTACACTCATCCAATCCACGCCCCAACGACTCATATACCAGTGGGAATGGTCATCGGAGCTTTCATCTTCGGTATTGTTTCCTGGAAATTCCGCAAGGAAAATCTGGCTCGAACAGCACACCATTGTATCACCCTGGCTCTTCTCGCACTTTTGCCCACGGTGATCGTGGGCATTATGGACTGGCAGCATTATTATGCGGGTGCTTGGCTTTTTCCCATCAAAATGAAACTTCCTTTGGCAGGTCTGCTCCTTATCCTGCTTATCTTTGCCCTCAGCGTTGGTTATCGGGCCACGACCATATCCAAGCAAACTCTGATTATCTATGCTCTCTGTTTACTCAACGTAACGGCTTTAGGATATTTCGGTGGTGAACTGGTCTATGGTGGTAGGGCTCCTGGTAAACTGAGTGATACCATCACATTAACGACTGATGCTGATATCGAAGCCGGAACCACCCTGTACAATCAGACCTGCAGTGCCTGTCATCCAAATGGAGGGAACTCGATCAAACAGAACCTGCCTTTGAAAACAGCACCTCAGCTGGTAAATTTCGACACTTTTTTTGCCTACATTCGGAGTCCCAAAGCACGGGATGGTTCCAAGACGATCATGCCACCCTTTCCTGCCGACAAACTCTCCGGGGATGAGGCCCAAAAAATCTACCAATACATCGTCCAGGTGATGAAGGAGCAGTAGTTACGCGCATGGCGCATAGCGCATAGCGAAGAAAATCCAACCACATCCGCCATCTTGGACTACAGGGACTTCAAGTATTCAACCAGAGCTTGAATCTCCCCGTCCTTCAAATGGGAGAAGGGGGGCATACCTCCGCCGCCTGTCTTTATCTGCCGGATTATCCCAGGCTCGGACAGAGGCTCGCCGCTGGGCAGTTGTTTGCCCTTAAAGAGCCCCAAGAGTCCAGGGCCCACTTTTTTTGCCCTGCTGTCAGTGAAATGACAGACAGCGCAGTTGTTGTTGAACAGGGTTTCGCCGGAAGGACTTCTTTTCTCGTTTTGTAGCTTCGTGAAAATCCAGGTGCCCTTGCGCCCGGACTTGGGAAGCAAGAAAGATCCCTTCAACTCAACGCCTCGCTTTGAACAGTCCAAACTGAGATCTGCCTGCCCTTCCTCATTCTTAAACACGTATGAAAAGTGGAAGATATCGTTTCTTTTGGAGATCTCTTTTATGCTCAGAGTGGACTCAAATTGTTCACCAGAATATCGATTAGGGCCGGTTGCAGTGAAGCGATAAGTTTTATCAAAGTTGGATTTCCATATTCCAGGAATCTCACAGCGGAGCGGTTCAGGATTTGGTCGAGGTGGGCTGTAAACGGACTTATTCAGTCCATTATAAATAACGCCATTGCTGCATTGGTGATCGGCGGCTGCGAAGAACCATTGGCTCTTGTCAAGCTTGCTAAGGTCTCCTTCTATATCAGTTGAAACATAGTCGCCCTGAGGAAAGTCGGCCTTTTTATCGGAGAGATCGCCTTTGATTGGCACGAGGCGATAGCTCTTGAAATTGGCTCCCGTCTATGGCCAGCATCTGGGGACCCAAATTGTGATTTCCGTCTCGGATGGTCATTTGCACTCGAAAGAGACCAGGACCTCTCTTTTCGAATCTAATGTCGGACAATCGAGGGTCATCTTTGGTAGTGCCGTCCACAGGCAGGACCACTGGCACCTCGTTGTCCCCATTATCTTTTATGCTTACTTGCATCGGGAAATAAAGATAGCCCTCGCTGTAAACGTGGAGGCCCCAGGGTCCTCCGGCAGGCAAGGGAATCTTGAACTTGCCATCAGGCCCTATCACACCCCCGGTCTCGAACTCGTTGTTGTGCAATTCCCCCCGTTCAAGTGCGACCACTCCGCTTGCCACCACCATCCCGTCGGAAGTGATAACCGTCCCGGAAATGAATGTTTCAGCTTGAGCTGCAGAATTGGCAAATAAGAAGAACACCGAGCACAACAACAGGAAGCAAAACAATAATCGATTCATACTGTTCTCCTCATTTCCAAATCCGCAATCCAAAATCTACAATCTCCAATCATAAACTCCACCAAATCCCACAGCCCTGACAACATTTTGGCGGTGTGGCGGTTTGATGTCTTTTTCTGAAGTCTTGATATTTTTCTCCCAACCAGATCTCCTCCAGTGGCCGCTCAAATATGTTGCCGAGAATTATGGACGAATAGTCTACCGTCGAGAAAGGAGAGATGCAGCAGGGAAGAGCATTTCCTTGGGCAGTGATGTAAACAACCTCCCAGGGACGGAAGCACCTTCTCCAGGGTGCAGCATCAGGGGGGCTCCCTCGGACGCTGTGCACTGGGTCGGTGAGACCTGAGGCACTGAAGAAGATACCAAGCTCTCGGGCCCGTTCCAGACACCGATGAATCAGTTGGGATAGCTCCATATCAGGATTGGTAAGGGAACTCTGAGAATTTGCCAGACCGTAGCCCTCATCGTCCAAAAAATAAACAAGTCTTTGCAGATGTAATTCCCGAATGCCCATGAGAGCTGTAAGCTCGATGAGTTTTGGGAGTTCAGCGATATTTTCCTGGTTACCCAAGAACCAGAGAGATAGCTTAGGTTGTGACAATTTCCTGGATTGCAAGCGTTTTGTCATGGTGCGGAGATTGTTGACAATCAGATCGAACTTATCGCTGTCACGCACAGCTTTGTAGCCATTCGATGATGCCGCATCCAGAGAAATTCTAATCTCATCCACCTGCGAATCGATGAGTTTCTCTTGCTGTTGTTTATTAAGGAGGATACCGTTGGTGTTGAAAAGAACTGTCACATTCTTGTTCTTGAGGTGGCGGATCATCTCTGGCAGGTCACGGTTGAGCAAAGGTTCGCCGATGCCATGGAGTACGGCCCGCTCCAGATCGGGTAGCTGCTCAGATATCATAATCAATTCTTCGAGCGAAATATCGCGCTCCGGCTCCCAGCCGCCTCTGTAAATAATGCAAGTCCTACATCTCAGATTGCAGCGATTTGTCGTCTCCACATAGAGACATTTCGGCAGATCTACGGCTCGTGCTGTTTCAGCCATACGATCATGCTCCCCTGACAATGGTAGTACAGATGCTTCCTGTTCGGAGTGGTCTTTCGGCAGAAGAAAGTTGAGAATGCAGGTGTGTCTTTTTCCCGCGTACTACAGGACAGTATTCATCTGGTTCATTGGGGCGCCCGCGCAACACCCGACGAGCAGCGCATCCTCCACCACAACTGCTCACGTGTTCACAACTCAGGCAGAACCGCGGCGTTTGGTGGGTAGCTTTGAAGAGAGGAGCTTGAAACACTGTCTCTTTTCTTTCAACAAGATCTTCGATGGTCAGGTCCGATGTCGGCCAGTACACACATGGTTTCAAGCGTCGGTCGGGAGTTATACGGATGCTGCTGCCTCCACAGGGAGTCCCATTGCCGTTACCTAGTCCTAGGAAGGTATTCACCAGGGGCTCGGTCACAGAGATGATTTCACTCTGTTCAAACAGAATTTGATACGCTTTCCAGTACTGGTCGTAGCTCAGCATGAACTTATCAGTGTACATGGGCTGATAGACGTTGACCCTGAAGTCAGCCCCTAAAGATGCTGCCAGTTTGGCGATTCGTCCCTGATCTTTGAAATTGACGTTCATCAAGACCGCCAGAATTGAGACCTTGATTCCCAAGCGGGCACATCTATCTATCGCATCCATAATAGTCCGCCAATTGCCCTCACCCCGGAATTCGTCCTGTCTTTTCTGGTCTGGAAAATCAATGGAAAATTCCACGTCCCGAAAATAGCTGAGCATTTCGTCGGGGGTTATGGCCAGGGTATAACCATTTGAGGCCAGGGTGAGCTTGATTCCTCTCGCTTTGAGGTAGGTAACAATGTCAAGGTAGTGCGGATTCAAGCCATTTTCACCAGTGCCGAAACCCATGGAATCGATTTCCAAACTGTCGCACACTTTTTCGATGTCATCCAGAGTAAGATTGTAGATGCGATCCTGGTCTCTATAACAGTGGGCACAGTGCAGATTGCAGTTATTGGTCAGGCCGATTCCAACTGAGGCCATGGTGACACCTCCTGTTCAATCCTTCCACAAATAAATAAGGGGAACCAAAAACATATAATAAGCTGCCATGATGGAGCCCCGAACCGTACCGGACACCTTGGATTTGCCGAGACGCCGCCGGTATGGAACGGGAACGCTCTGGATTCGCCATCCTTTCTTGGCAGCTTTGACTATCATCTCCACCGGCCAACCATAGGTCAGCTGTTCCATGTGTAGATCAAAGAGAGTGGTCCGCTTAATTGCACGGAAGGAGCCTAGGTCTGTAATATCAGCCCCGTACAACAATCGAAGTAACAAAACGGTTATTCTGTTGCCCAGGCGACCGTGCCAGGGCATGGAACCCTTTTCTAATCTTCCCTTAAGACGGCTGCCCACCACCAAGTCAGCTTTGTCTTCCATCACCGGCCCCGCCACAACCGACAATTGCGTCGGATCATCACTGTGGTCTCCGTCCAAAAAGACAATGATCTCTGAGTTACGCGTTGCCTTGGCTCCTGCCAGGCAAGCAGCGCCGTAGCCGCGACGAGGTTCGTGGACGACCCTGGCGCCAGCAGCTGCCGCCCGTGCCGCGGTGTCGTCGGTGGAACCGTTGTCGGCTACGATGATTTCTTCTACCAGATCCCTGGGCACATCCTGGACGACGCCGCCGATAGCTTGCTCTTCGTCGAGAGCAGGGATGACAACAGAAATTCTCATGGTGAAACCAAGATTGTAGGTTTCAGGTTTCAGTGTTCAGGTTTCAGCTTCTATTTTTCTTTTTCCTGACACCTGACACCTGACACCTGCCACCTGAATAACATCCGATACCCTGAAATTTGGTGGACGGCCCAAAGCCAGGTTCTCCATTCTTTACTCCAAAGGTGCCTGGGCATTGAGGGCCCAGTTATATTCCAGGTAAGAGATCTTCGGGTCCCGCTCTAAAAAGGATAGAGTCTCCTCATTCAAGTAAGGCCGCATGAATGCCAAAGTCGAACCGGACTTCTGGATGAAATCGGTGGCAAACCAGTCGAAGAGTTTTGACACATGGAGCGTATTTTCAGCCCGATCTGTCCGCGTTCCCCTTGGAGAATTAAGATATTTTCGTGTCTCCTCCTCCAGCCTGGCCTGGACATTCCCTTCCGTATAGGCAATCCTCGGCAGCAGCGGACAACCCATGGAAGCACAGATAATGGCAAAATGTATCCTGGGGTCTTTGAACTGTTTGCGCAGGATCTCATGTTCGATATCATCTTGGCTTACACGTTTGCCGGCCACGATATTTTCCCGGCTGGTAAAAAATTTGGTGGAAGTCCAGACTCCTGGAACAAAGGTTTCACGCACGGACTTTTTCGGCTTCTTTTTGATGACTTTATCAATTGTAACCGCGTTGTAAGCGTTAATCCAGAAGGCAAGTTGACCGTCTCGGGAAAACTCCCCTACTCTTGGCCCCGCCAGTGATTCCACGTACTCTGCGAAGCGTCTGTCTTTAGCGATGGAGTTGTAATCCACCAACCCTTTGTCATCCACATACTCTTTAAGAATCTGGTCAAATTTGGAATGATCAAAGGTGGAGGCTGATACCCCCGGAATCATCCACAACAATATCCAGATTAACAGTACTGATGTACTTATTATTCTACGCATATTCTTACCTCACTCACACTTAGCCGTTCCAAACAGGGCTCTCCAAATCAAGTATTGAGTCGCAGAGATACCTATAATTTTACACAGCTTTGCTGGCGCTGGCACCCTTGGCAAAAGAGATTTAAGGCAAAAGGCGCAAGGTATAAGGAGAGAATAAGTTTTCTTTTGTTTTTTTCCTTGTCCCTGTGCCCTATGCCTTAAGCCTGGTGCCGTTCCCTTTGGGGCACAACGCTTAAAGCACGGTGGAACGCTTTGGGCGCCAAGGGAACCAGTCTGGTGATATCCGTTGTCGCACCAGGTAATCTGCCAAAAGAAGGAGAAATAAAGGGATGTACTCTAGATACAAAATCCAAGGCTCCATCATGCCTTCAGTCGACCCATATTTCAGATAAGAGAATACCACCGTACAGGAAAAGAGCAGCCAGGCTGGTGACGGGTAAAAGGCCAAGAGTGGAATCAACCAAACAACATACCACGGATGAAGGGCAGCCGGCATGAAAATGAGCTGCAGGCTGATCAGAATAAATGAGTATTTGAGTACCTCCTCTTTTTCCTTGTTCTTGAGAAAAACGATGAGTCCAGTTGCAATAACAATTCCCACGAGGATCTTGGTCAGGAGAAAATAGTCCAGTCGAGGAAACATGTGCATGAGGAAATACTTGAGACCGAGGTTGAAGCTTTCGTAGGGATCCCTAAAGTAGATGGGCAGAAAGCCAAGCATTTTCTTGCCGGCTGACACATAAGGGAGGTAGAAAACCAAAAGACAAGAAAAGAAAATTGACAAACTTTTTATCCTTTCTCCCCTGTTGATGAAGGCAGGCAGCAGCAGAGCCGGATAGATCTTGGTGGCACTTGCACAGGCAAGGCTCAACACCCCCAAGGTTTTCTTGTCTATGGAGTGAAGATAAAAGGCCAGGACCACCAGAAAGACGAAGAATCCCTCCAGATGCCCGCTGTGGGAGACTTCAAGTATTACCAGTGGATTCCAAGCATAGACAACGAATCTGGTCTCCTGCAATCCATAGGTCCTCAGCAGCGCCATAAGAACGATCATGGTAAGAACATCGAAAAAGACGAAAACAGCCTTGAGACCACGAATACTATCTCCGACAAGCTTGTGAGTGGCCAGGAAGAATATCTGGGCTCCTGCCGGATAGATGGTTGGGAAACTCTTGCGATTGATATGGGGATAGATCGCTTTATCTCTCAAGGAGGCAAGCGAATCTGAGGAAGGAGGGTGCACGTATGGATTGATGCCTTGTGATTGGACGCGTCCGTCCCACACGTAGCGGTACATATCAGAAGAGAGCTGCGGGGTAGCGCCAACGAGGCAAAGCCTAAAGAAAACTGCAAAGAGGAAAAGCACTAGGAGCAAGCCTCGGCTACGGCCAGGCTGGTGCGGTCTTTTGAATATTACGTAGACCACGAAAAAATAGAGTGCATTCAAAAGGAGGAACTGAAAAAAGAAGAGATGGGTGGAGGTAATATCAGTCCGGTGTGGAAAAATAAACTTGGCAAGCCGTCCCAGATCGAAATGAAAGAAATAAGCGGTGCTGGAGACAGCTCCCAACAGAACGGTGACTAAAATAATGGAGTTGAGTCGAGAGAACATTACTCTAGCTTTTTTTGGCGTGTGCGTATCCGTGCAGCACCGATAGGGAGAAGACGTAAAGAAATCCGGCTGTATAGATGAGTAAGAAAGGACTGATGAAGTATTTGCTGAAAAGAAGAAAAAGGATCAAGCCGGCCAGGGAGTAAAGACCCAATATCAACTCAATGATAGATATGGCACTGAAAGGAATTGAATAGAGTTTCCCATACCAGGTGTCTTCCTTTCCCTCTATTCCATACTTGGGAGTGCGGACAAAACCAGTTTTAAGCCCGAGAAGGGCCTGCAGAATTGCCTTGGTATTGTTCACCGAGATTCCGGTTCCCAAACACATCAGAAAAGGCAAGTACTTGATGCTTTTTTTCCAGTCTGGATAAAGAATCCTTTGCGAGAAGATGTACATGTTTGATGGACCAAAGGTGGCCAGACAAAAGAGGGTGAAGAACAAGAGAGGATAAGAGAGGCTCACAAAGAACCACTTGGTGTAAAGCATGGGTATGGAAGTTAAAACCACGATGATCATCAGTGGGTGAACCATGTAATGAGTCAGGTGCAGGAGTGACTGGATTTTAACCAGAAGGGGCAGCTTGGCCTTGAATAGTTTCCCCAAATTTTTCTTGGCCGTTTCGATGGAGCCCTTGGCCCAACGGTGTTGCTGTGATTTGAAACCGTTAATGGTCACTGGGAGTTCCGCCGGACAGACCACTTCTGGCGCGAATTCCAATTTCCAACCTTTGAGTTGGGCCCGATAGCTAAGGTCAAGGTCCTCAGTCAAGGTGTCCGACTGCCATCCTCCGGCATCGTCGATTGTCTTCTTGCGCCAGATGCCGGCCGTGCCGTTAAAATTCATAAACAAGCCGCCCCAGGCTCGAGCGGCCTGCTCTACCCCGAAGTGGCCGTCAATGCCCATGGACTGCGCCCTGGTAAGCATTGAGTATTCAGAGTTGAGATGCCCCCAGCGGGTCTGAACCATGCCTACCTGAGGATCAACGAAATACGGGATCGTCTTCCTGAGAAAATCTTGGCTGGGGACAAAATCGGCATCAAAGATACCAGTAAACTCCCCCTTGGCCGATTTCAGTCCCTCCTTCAGGGCTCCTGCCTTATAGCCAGTACGGACTGTGCGGTGTAAGTGATTGACATCAAAGCCTTGCTCTCTCATCTCTTGAACGACAGCCCCGGCGATCTCAACAGTGTCATCGGTGGAATCGTCGAGAACTTGGATTTCCAGCAGTTCCTTAGGGTAGTCAATTTTACAAGCCGCTTTTACTAACCTTTCTGCTACGTAACGCTCATTAAAGATAGGGAGCTGAATGGTCACGCGGGGCCAGCCTGTCAAGGGGAGTGTGTTATAAAATTTATCTTGCAGGTTCTGCTGCCTTAGGCGGGCTTTCGGAAGACTCATTCGATAGTAAATCATCAAGAAGTAGCAATTAATCCCGTAGACAAAGAGGAAGAATAAGGCAAGTAGGTAGAATGTCAGCAATATATCTTCAAATACGCTCATGAGTTATCTTTACCATTGGAAGTTCTAGGAGAAAGTGTAGCTCAGCGCTGTCGCTCTCCCAATGTGAATCGGTGGGAAATAGATACGAATCTGCAATTCATGAAATATCCGGGCTCAACGGGATTAAACTATCTGCAAAAGAGTACACGCCTGGTTGGCCATAATCTATCGATATTATCTATACTAACCCCAATATAGTATAAAGTCATCAAATTGCCCTTCTGAAGGCAACCGGATCGAAGGGATTTGATAGCATTCAGCAATCCATTGACAGGGACAAAATCCCCCAGGCAGCTCGACGGCGCAGTTAAAATTCCAAATCACAATGATTAAGGTGTCAGGTGTCGGGTGTCAGGAAAAAGAAAAATGGAAGCTGACACCTGAAACCCTGAGAAGCGGTACGGTCAGATTTTGTTTACTTGCTGCAAGAAGGCGAGGGTGTGAGGTGCAGCAGCTGGGTTTTGCTTCAAGTCATGGCGAAGCCGGTCTAGGTCGGTTGCGACGTCGACGTCATACCACTCGGGGACTTTGTGCACTTGCAAACCGAGGCTACGGCAGGCCGCAATCGTCTGGGGAATAACCCTCTCAGTGCTCCAAGCTATACCTTCGAACAAGGCCGGTTGGAGTCGCTTCATGCCGATCAAATAATAGCCGCCATCGTGACCCATTCCCAGGGTGATGTCGGCATGGTCCAAGCCCGAAAAGGCTTCTGACAGATAAGTAAGCGGTAGGGTTGGGCCGTCGCTGTTCATAATGACCACCCGTCGATAGCCTGATTCAAAATGATGGGCCAATGCATTGGCCAGCCGCTCGCCAAGATCGGCGCCAGATTGGCGCATTAATCTGAAGCCGTCAGGTATCAGGCTGTGAAAATAGGAATGGGCATCCGGCGGCGTGTAGGCCAGGGTGTGGTCGACATTTTCTAGTCGGCTGGCAAGCGCCAGTGTGTCCAGCATCAAGCAGCGATAGAATTTAGCTGCATCTTGAGGTGTGAAGGGTGGGCAAAGGCGGGTTTTTGTAAATCCGGGTTCGGGCTTTTTGGCGACAACAATCAAGGCAGCGTCCATGTAAGCCTCATCTGTATCTTCTACGACTTGATGCTCTTGACAGGGGCCGACAGAATGTGATCATACTACCTTACTAAACTCCAAGGGTGGAGACAAGGTGGCATCAGTTAGGAAACATTACGACAATTTTCTCGCAGAACATTACTCCTGGATGTTCGGGGACTTTAATGCCAAAGTCCAGGAGAACAAAGATTTCTTTATACTGACCGGCATTGAGCCTCGATCTGGAGGGAAAGCTCTTGATCTTGGTTGTGGCTCAGGTTTTCAATCAATTGCCTTGGCGAAGCTGGGATTCAAGGTCTTAGGCGTTGACATCTGCGAGACTTTACTAAATGAATTGCGAAATCGAAGCGCTGGGCGAGATATAAATGCTGTTCAGGGAGATCTTCTAGATTACAGCATTTATGCTGATAAGGGTCCTTTTGAAGTGGCAGTATGTATGGGAGATACCCTTACCCACCTTCAGAAGACCCGCGAGATATCGGCTTTGTTTGCCAATATCTATTCACTCCTAGAACAAGGAGGCAGATTCGCTCTCTCCTTCAGGGACCTCACTGCCGAACTTAAGGGTATAGATCGTATTATTCCGGTAAGAAGTGACGATGATAAGATAATGGCAACATTTCTGGAATATGAAGCAACCCAGGTGAATGTCCACGATATTGTTTTTGTTAAGGGAGATTCTGGCTGGGAACTTAGAAAAAGCACATACCGAAAGCTTCGTATTGGCATGCACCAAGTTCAAGATTTTCTCCAGCACCTTGGTTTCAGGGTCATCTCCAGTGAGGTGCAAGAAGGGTTTTCTGTTATTGTGGCCCAGAAGTAGAGGTGGTTATTTAGTCCTAGATTGTGGGTTTCAGTGTTCAGCTTCTATGTTTCTTTTTCCTGACACCTGACACCCGACACCTGAAACCCTGAGATTTGGTGCTTGGAATTTGATATTTTGCATTTTTGACCTTGCTGCGGTATGAAGGATATCATTTGCTGACGAAGCAAGGTGGTTGTGCCTTTCCCAGCGCCAATCCATTTCCAGCCAGGCCAAGCTAATATACGAGTGGCAAATGGGGCAGAATCAGATTATAGATCCGGAGACCTGGGTAGACGAGCATGGCGATTCTCTTTTTCGCTATGCGCTGTTCCGTATCCAAGATGGTCAGGTCGCCGAGGATCTGGTCCAGGAGACCTTTCTGGCCGCCCTCCGGGGGAAAGACAGTTTCGCTGGCCGTTCTTCTGTACGAACCTGGCTGTTTGGCATACTCAAACACAAAATAATCGATCACATCAGAAAAATCAGCAGAGAGAGGCCGGAGGAAGACATCGAGACCGTGGCAAATCTGGCTGACAAGACCTTTGATGAACAAGGGGTATGGAAGTCCCAGCCGGCAAAGTGGACTACCGATCCCGGCCTGCTTTTTCAACAACAAGAATTTTGGGAGATGTTACAGCATTGCTTGTCTGAGCTGCCACCCCGGTTGAACCAGGTATTCACCTTGCGTGAGCTCGATGAACTCAGTGCGGAGGAGGTTCGTAAGATTCTGCAGGTCTCCCCGACTAATGGGGGAGTCATGCTTCACCGAGCCCGCATGCGTTTGAGAGAATGCCTCGAAATAAACTGGTTTGACAACAAGGATTGATGATCTCGTAAAAAGTCATTAATGAGACGGCACAGTAAAAAGCTCCAGATGCAAGGCGCGCAAATCTTTAGGAATGAGGCGTACTTTCAGGTACGCCGCAATGACTAAAGATGAAGCGCAATCCCGCCGGGGCGGGACAGATGGACTTTTTACGAAGCCGTCAAAGATTAGGAAGAAGGGATAATGCTCTCTTGTAAGCAAGCGACCGAGCTTATGTCTGTTTCTCTGGACAGTAAATTATCTCTATATCAGCGTTTTGCTCTCAGATTTCATCTTCTCATGTGTAAATTCTGTGCACGCTGTTGGAAGCAGATGCTGTTTGTCAGGGATGCGATGCACAAGTGCTCGGAGCGAGCTGAAGAGATTGATTTCATGCCCGATCATTCGCTCTCGCCCGAAGCGTGTGACCGGATCAAGAACTCTCTGAAAGAACACAATCACCCGTAATGCATGGACCGGGAACAGGGCAAGACTCCTGTTGGACATCCAAGGGCTGCCCCCTTTCCTACCACCACACCTTCGTACTTCTACGATGATAGCTCTTTGTATTAAACTCAGTGGAATGAGGAATCGCGGTCTCGCCGCATCGTTTCGTGAAATATCCTGGCTAGGATGACTCTCGTGGACCATCAAAGAGAATGGGGGGTTGGTAATGAGTAACGAAAAAAAGGATTTGGATCTTCTTTGCATCAACACTATTCGCACACTCTCTATGGACGCAGTGCAGAAAGCAAACTCCGGTCACCCAGGGACTCCCATGGCGCTGGCCCCATTGGCTTATGTGGTGTGGACCCAGTTTCTCCGCCACAACCCACGAAACCCCAAATGGTTCAACCGAGACCGTTTTGTGCTCTCATGCGGTCATGCCTCAATGCTGCTCTATGCCATGCTCCATTTGACAGGCTACGATCTTTCCCTGGAGGAAATCATAAATTTTCGACAATGGGGGAGCAAAACGCCGGGCCATCCTGAATACGGGCTCACCCCAGGGGTGGAAACCACTACTGGACCGCTGGGCCAGGGCATTATGAATGCTGTGGGTATGGCCATGGCAGAAGCGCATCTTGCCCCGGTTTTCAATCGTGACGGACATACTATTGTGGACCACAATGTTTATGCATTTTGCAGTGACGGTGACCTTATGGAGGGAGCTTCCCACGAGGCGGCCTCTTTGGCGGGGCACCTGGGTCTCGGCAAACTCATCTGCATCTACGACGATAACCGCATAACCATAGAGGGGAAAACCAGCCTTACTTTTTCTGAAGATGTGGGCAAACGCTTCGAAGCCTACCATTGGCACGTGCAAGATATCGGCGATAAGGCAAATGACCTTGGTGCTTTGGCAGATGCTCTCACCATAGCGAGAGAAGAAGAAACGCGGCCGTCGCTTGTCATCGTCCGTACCCACATTGGTTATGGTTCTCCCAACAGGCAGGATTCCGCCAAGGCTCATGGCGAGCCCTTGGGTGAAGATGAGGTGAAACTGACCAAGAAGGCCTACGGTTGGCCAGAGGATGAAACTTTCTTGGTACCGGAAGAGGCCCTGGCTCACATGAGCCGGGCTGTGGAGCGAGGCGAAAAACTGGAGGCGGAGTGGAGCGAAAGATTCTCTGCCTTTAAGGAGGCTTACCCTGAGCTAGCTGGTGAGTTCCAGCAAGCCTTGAACTCCACTCTTCCCTCCGGGTGGGATGATGACATACCCAATTTCACCAGCGATGAAGGTCCCATGGCCACTCGGGTGGCTTCAGGAAAGGTTCTCACTAGTTTTTCTGATAAAATTCCCTGGCTTTTGGGAGGGAGTGCCGACCTGGCGCCATCCACCAAGACCCTCATTGGTGACTCAACCTACTTTTCAAAAGAAAACTATTTGAAACGAAACATTGCCTGGGGTATACGCGAACATGCCATGGTCGCCTGTTGCTCGGGCATGGCCCTCCACGGAGGGATACGTCCTTACGCTGCCACTTTTTTCATATTTACAGACTATGCCAGACCGGCTATCCGGTTGTCGGCGCTTATGGAACTGCCGGTAATTTATGTGATGACGCATGACTCCATTGGGGTTGGCGAGGATGGTCCCACTCACCAGCCAATAGAACAGCTGGCCTCGCTAAGGGCTATGCCGGACCTTCATGTTATCCGTCCTGCGGATGCCAATGAGGTTGCCTATGCTTGGCGGGCCGCCATGGAACGCACTGAGGGGCCCACCATGCTGGTGCTCACCCGGCAGGGACTGCCCATTTTTGACCGAAATAAAATGACCAGTGCGGCAGAACTTTACAAGGGTGGATATATCCTCTCCAGGGAGAAAAGTGGCGCAGCAGATATCATTCTCATGGCATCGGGCTCGGAGGTTTGGCTTATAGTGGAAGCGCAAGAGACCCTGGCAAAAGAAGGTATTGATGCCAGGGTGGTAAGCATGCCCTGTTGGGAACTCTTCTTGAAGCAACCGCAAGAGTATCATGATGAGGTCATACCTCCTGAAGTAAAGGCGAGACTCGCCGTGGAAATGGGTGTCCCACAGGGCTGGCACCAATGGGTAGGTGATGGAGGTGATATCATCGGCATCACCAAATTCGGCGCTAGCGCGCCTGCAAGTGAGAACTTCAAGCAGTACGGTTTTACCGTGGAGAACGTTGTACAGAGAGCAAAGAAATTAATTGGGAAGTAAATCAGCTTGTCAGTAGTCAGTGGTCCGTTGTCCGTTGCAAAGAACGCATAGGGCATGGAGCATAGGGCACGCTATGCGCTCTGCGCTTGGCGCTATGCGGCGAACGGAGTGAGCCAAAACGGACAACTGACTATGGACAACGGACCTTTCGTTATGCGCGTAGCCCTCGCCGCAGACCATGCTGGATTCGAGCTCAAAGAGAAGATAGCAGGCTATCTGGAAGCTAAGGGATTCGAGGTGATGGATCTCGGCACCCATGACGAAGAGCCGGTTGATTACCCAGATTTCGCCCGCGCCATAGGTAAAGTGCTTCAAGAAGAAAAGGCGGAGAGGGGTATCCTTGTTTGCGGCAGTGGGGTGGGGGCCTGTGTCGCTGCCAATAAAATGTCAAACGTTCGTGCTGGCCTCTGCCACGACACCTATTCCGCACATCAGGGAGTTGAGCACGATGATATCAATGTGCTCTGTCTAGGGGCCCGGGTCATAGGAGAGGAACTGGCTAAGGATCTAGTCTCAGCGTTTCTTTCTGCCCGGTTCACGGGAGAAGAACGACACGTTCGGAGGCTGGCTAAGATCGAGGCCATGGAGGAAGCTGGCAGCTAGCAGCGGGCAGAAGATAATATCCTGCAGACAACGAGCAGGTCACAGCAGCCTTCTTGAGAGTCAATTTTTGCTGCCGGCTGCGATCTGCCTGCTGTCAGCTGGATATTGCGCCTTGAGCCTTTTGCATCGACAGCGATGAATGATTACAAATAGTGTACTTCGCTGACATGAACAAAAACTATTGCCATGCTTGATGATAAAGATAGAGAGCAGATGACCAGAGTAGAAGGGAAAGCTCCCCCCGTGGATATTCCTGCGGAAGAATGCCTGACGGTGGGCCCTTTGGATCCCTGCACCATTGTCATATTCGGGGCATCCGGTGACCTAACCGCCAGAAAGCTGGTGCCGGCTCTCTACAACCTCTACCTACACGATGGCTTGCCAAAGCCATTTGTTATTGTCGGTGCCAGCAGAACATCCATGAGTCACGAAGAGTTCAGGGAGAGGCTCAAAGCCAGCTATGCGGCTACAGAGAAAGCTGATCTTGCCCGGTGGGAAGAGTTTGCCGCCAACTTCTACTATCAGCCGGTGGTCTACGATTCACCGGACTCCTATGTGGAACTGGCAGGCTATCTCAGAGAGCTGGATGAAAAATATCATACAGGCGGAAACAGAGTCTTCGATCTGGCGGTTCCACCGTCTCTTTATCCGGTGATTGCTGAGATGCTTGGCAAGGCAGGGCTCGCCCAAGAAGGTGAGAACGGCAAGGGTTGGTCCCGTATCGTGGTGGAAAAGCCGTTCGGCCGGGATTTGCAGTCAGCAATGGAGCTGGATCAAACGCTACACCGGAGTTTCAGGGAGCACCAAATCTTCAGAATCGATCACTATTTGGCTAAAGAGACGGTGCAGAATATTTTAATGTTTCGTTTTGCCAACGCCATTTTTGAACCAATCTGGAACCGTAGCTATATCGCTTATGTGGGAATCATTGCCTCAGAAAAGCTGGGAGTTGAAAACCGAGCCGGCTATTATGAGCAGGCTGGTGTAATCCGGGATATGTTCCAGAACCATATGATGCAGGTACTGTCGCTAACTGCCATGGAGCCGCCATCTCTCTTCGAGGCCGAGCGGGTACGAGAAGAGAAAATCAAAGTATTCCGGTCTCTTAAACCACTTGAAGGGGATAAACAAGCAGATAATCTAATTCTAGGACAGTATGGACCTGGGATTATCAACGGCTCAGAGGTCGCCGGATACCGAGAAGAGCCGGGGGTGAGTTCATCCTCACTCATCCCAACCTTTGCCATGATGCGGGTGTTCATTGACAATTGGCGTTGGCGGTCCGTTCCCTTCTATTTGGTCTCCGGCAAACGGCTGGCCCAAAAGATTACCCGCATAATAGTTCAGTTCAAGAGAGTTCCTCATTCCATGTTTCGAAATGTTCTAGGCGAGAAAATTCTTGCCAACCGGCTGGTTTTGGGGATTTATCCGGAAGAGCGCATTACGCTAACTTTTCAAACCAAGTATCCTGGTGCACGGAACTGTTTGCGACCTGTGACGCTGGACTTCTCCTATGACCAGAACTACAGCGGCCCCAGTCTTGAAGCATATGAAAAAGTTCTGTTGGATTGTATCCAGGGCGACCAGATGCTTTTTTGGAGCAATAATGGAGTGAAGCTCAGCTGGTCGTTTCTGACCCCAATTTTACAGGACTGTGAAACTTGTGGTGACCGAGGGGCACGTCTCCAGCCATACGACTCGGGAAGTTGGGGACCCGAGGCCGCTCTGCCATGGATGAAACTGATCATTGATGAAAATGAGCACAATCCTTCAGAGGAGGGATAAGACAATGGAAACCTATTACCACCCGCAGGATCTGCCCAAATTCGAAGAGATTGGCGAGGGGGCTCCCGAGTTAGCCAGAAAATTCTTTGACTACTACGCAGCGGTTTTCGCTGAGGGTGAACTCACCGCGCGGGAAAAGGCTCTCATCGCCTTGGCCGTGGCCCACACTGTTCAATGTCCCTACTGTATCGATGCCTATACCCAGGACTGCCTGGAAAAGGGGTCCAATCTCAACGAAATGACCGAGGCCATTCATGTGGCCACGGCCATTCGTGGCGGATCATCCTTGGTACACGGTGTCCAGATGCGGAATGTTGCCAAGAAAATCTCCTTATAGAGGTAAGAAAGGTGTTCGACAATCGCCAAAAGCGTTTGAATTGGATACCTTTTAAATATCCCTAATTTTACTTCCCTGGTGTAATAGATGGAGTTGTGGGGCGACAACTCATAAGGTTGGGATGGTCGGGGAGGGTTGGCCTGACGTTCACAACCGCTTAGTAACGAGAATATCTTTCAAGCAAGTCAAAAAGAGGATGAGAGCATGCAGCAAGGCGCGCAAGCGTTACCTATGACCTCAAAGAACGCCGAGAATAAGCTGCCCGTTGAACCTTTTGGACAGACCCTCGCAAAGTACGGCCTGAATTTGACCCGGGAGAAAATCAGCACACTCCAGATAAATGTGGGGTTACTTTGCAACCAGGCGTGTCGTCACTGTCATCTCGAAGCAGGTCCCAACAGTGAAGAAGTAATGAGCGCTGAGACCGTGGATCAGGTTGTGGCTTTAGCCCAGAGGTTCCCTTTTGAAATTATTGACATCACTGGCGGTGCCCCGGAGATGAATCCCAATCTGGTGGATATGATTGAGAGACTCTCAAGTATGACCCCGAGGTTAATGCTTCGCTCAAACCTGACTGCATTGTCAAATGGTGAGCGGGATCACCTGTTCGAGGTGTGTGAAGAACGCCGGGTTGTGATTGTAGCCTCCTTTCCGTCTCTGAATGAGGCCCAGGCGGAATCACAGAGGGGACGGGGGGTGTTCCAGGAGTCCATCGCTGTTCTTAAGAAGTTGAATTCTCTCGGATATGGGCAACCAGACTCCGGTCTGGAACTGAACTTGGTGTCCAATCCTACCGGTGCTTTTCTGCCCTCCTCTCAGGATCAGTTAGAGAAAAGATTCTGCCAGGTTTTGAAAAATAAGTGGGGAATAGTTTTCAACAACCTATTCTCCTTCGCCAATGTGCCCCTGGGTAGGTTCCGCCGGTGGTTGGAGCAATCTGGCAATCTGGAGGGATACCTGCAGAAGCTTGCCACCAGTTTCAACCCTTGCGCTATTGAAGGGCTGATGTGCAGATCTTTAATTTCCGTCTCTTGGGACGGCTATGTCTTTGACTGTGACTTCAATCAGGCCGCAGATCTTTATATGGGGGGGAAGAAAACCCACATCTCTGATTTGAAGAAGCTGCCCAAACCCGGGGAGCCGATCGCGGTCTCACACCACTGCTACACCTGTATGGCTGGTGCAGGGTTTACCTGAGGTGGCTCGATAAGCGGTTGAGTTTCAGGCGCAGCACGGCGGACGCGGAGATCCGGAGAAACGGGGAAACGGCGACACAGATGTGATTAAGAAGCCCGAGATAAGATCTTATCCCAGTTTGTCGGAGCTAAGCCTTGCTGCGGCTGAATTCATTGCCGAACTGGCGGAAGCTAGGATAAGAGAAAAAAATATCTTCACCTTCGTCCTTTCCGGTGGGACAACACCTCGTTTGCTCTATGAGGAGCTGGCTAAAGAACCTTATGCCAGCAGGGTTGACTGGCAACATACGCACCTTTTCTGGGGGGATGAAAGGTGCGTGCCTTCGGATAATCCGGATAGTAATTTTTCTCTGGCCTTGCAGACACTAATCTCTAAGGTGGATGTACCATCGTCAAGCATTCACAGAATTCCCGCTGCAACCGGTTCTCCCAAAGTTGTGGCGGCAGAGTACGAAACGACCCTCCGAGAGTTCTTTCAACCCACTGCCGCAGGTGAGCCCTCCACCTCTTTCCCTTCTTTTGATCTGGTCCTGCTGGGTATAGGGGTAGATGGTCACACAGCCTCTCTTTTTCCTGGTGATGCAGCATTGGAGGAGAGAACCAGTTGGGTGGTGGCAGTGGAAGGAAGCAGCGCATCTCCCCCTGTCCCGCGAATTACCCTCACCTTTCCAGTAATAAATGAAGCCAAATGCGTGCTTTTTCTTGCTTCGGGATCTAACAAGCTGAAAGTACTTCAGGAAATCCTCAACAATCCCCATGCCGCAATCTATCCGGCGGCCCACGTGCGGCCGGCAGGAAAGCTATTGTGGTTTATTGATGAGGGGTTGGCGTGACTCATACGAAGCCATCCGGGCCACCGGCGATCTCCATTATTATCCCGACCCTGAATGAGGCTGAGAGTATTACGGCAACCATGAAAAGCGCACAGGCCTGCACTGGGGTCGAGATTATTGTTGCGGATGGGAGGAGTAGTGATGGGACTGGTGAGGTGGCAAAGGGGCTTGGTGCGAGGCTGCTAACTATAACAGGGGGGCGAGCTAAGCAAGTCAACGCAGGTGCTATGGCAGCAAGCAGCGATGTGCTCCTATTCCTTCATGGCGATACTCGCTTGCCCGGTGGATTCGATAAGTATGTCTTGAATCTCTTGACCATGCCAGGCACAGTTGCTGGAGCTTTCGCGCTGGGTATCGATGGCCCAGAGATTGGCCTGCGGATTGTTGAAAAGCTTGCAAACTTCAGATCCCGTTTTTTTCAGATGCCTTATGGTGACCAGGTAATATTCTTAAGAGCAAATCTTTTTCGCTCAATCGGAGGATTTCCTGAAATACCAATCATGGAAGACTTTGTTTTTATGCAGCGGCTCAAAAAAGAAGGCAGAGTAGTGATCGCACCCATTGCAGTGACCACCTCATCCCGGCGCTGGAAAAAACTCGGAATCCTGAAAACCACGATGATTAATCAAGCTGTCTTGCTGGCTTATTTTTTGGGAAGTGATCACGAACGTTTAGCCCGCTGGTACAGAAGGGCCACATTGAGGGATTGAGGCATTCAGGAATTGGGGAATTATGGAATTAGAGGGGCCGATGACCCAAACCACAATAATCGGATCTTTGAAATGAATTGAATAATCCCTAAATTCCTCAATCCCCTAATCCCTCAATCCAGTGCTTGGATGGCTTGCATTGTGGATAGGGATGGGATATCGTTACATGTTTGAGAGAAGATTCACAATAGGCATGGGATAGAGGGATTTTCTGCTAGGACCCGAGGATGCAACATGCAAGACGAGTTGAAAGAATTCAGCCGTGAAGAACTTGCCACATTCAACGGTGAAAATGGACAACCGGTATACATAGCTCACGATGACAAGGTGTATGATGTCTCAGAAAGCAAATTGTGGAAAACCGGTAGTCATATGCGAAGGCACCAGGCGGGAACAGATCTGACTGAGGAGATTGGAGGTGCTCCGCATAGCATAGAGGTTTTCGAAAAATTTCAACAAGTTGGAATTCTTAAGCCAGCCAAAGATCCCATGGATGAACACGTTCCCAATTTTCTCTTGGCGGTTTTTCGCAAGGTTCCCATGTTACGCCGCCATCCTCATCCAATGACCGTCCACTTCCCCATTGCCTTTATGATGTTGTTTCCCGTTCTCAACATCTTCTATCTGGTGACAGGCAACAAGAGCCTGGAGACAAGCGCTTTTCATGTCCTGGTGGCCGGGCTGGTGGTCGCACCGGTTGCCATGCTTACTGGGCCGTATAATTGGTGGCTCAATTACGCTGGAAAATGGTCGAAGATAATAGCGATAAAGATCTTCGGTTCACTCATTCTCATTACTCTCATTCTGGTCATTTTTCTGTGGAGACTCTTATCACCCGAAATTATGTTGCAGCCAAGTGGGGCCAGGATTATCTATCTCATCATTAGTTTGACATTTCCAGTTTTAGTGGCAGTTCTTGGCTGGTTTGGAGCAAAGATGACTTTCCCCCATTGAGATAGAATTCCTTTGGCACCTGCAGCAAAAAGGATAAAACAGGGTTACCATGAGTATGCAATTGTCAGCCAAACCCCAGCAATTGAGGCTCTATCTTGCTTTATCCAGAACGCCACATTTGCTAATTGACCTGGCCACCCCAATGGCAGCGGCCTTATTGTGTCTGGGCACATTTCCGCCCCTTTCCACCATCCTACTAGGCATGGTCACAGTTTTTGCAGGATATGCATGCATCTACGCCTTGAATGATGTGACCGATTACGAGTTGGATCAAAAAAGGATGGGAGACCTTCCCAGAGAACCGGCCTGCTTCGACCTCGACTGCATTTTTGTTCGTCACCCTTTGGCTCAGGGGCTCATTACCATTGCTGGCGGTATGTTGTGGACTGCAATGTGGGGGCTAACTGCTCTAGCGGGAGCCGCGCTCCTGAATCCAGTGTGTGCCGCCATATTCATTGTTGGCGCCTTGTTGGAAGTCCTCTACTGCAAGCTCTACAGCTTCAGTCAGTGGAAAATACTTATCGCCGCTACGGTAAAAAATCTCGGAGGTCTGGCTGCCATCTATGCGGTAAATCCAGACCCACCGCTCGAGTTTATAATTATGGTTTTTATTTGGATTGCCCTGTGGGAAGTAGGGGGACAGAACATCCCCAACGACCTCGTGGACATGCATGAAGACGGAAGGCTCGGAGGTAAAACCATTCCTGTAGTCTATGGATCCAGTATTTCGGTAGTCGTCATTATGGTGACTTTGATTGCAAGCTTCGTTCTGGGTCTCGGTCTGGTATTTTTTTCCCCCCTCTCATTGAAAGGGATATATCTCGTCGGTGCGATTCTTTCCGGCCTGTTTTTTCTCTTACTTCCTCTCAAGAAATTTCTCGCAGAAAAGGACACCAGCAAAGCAATCAATCTCTTTAACCAAGCAAGCCTCTATCCCCTGGGGATACTTACTACGATCGTGTTTTGTATCTTAGTTCAATACATATAACTATAACCTCGCCAGACCGGTGACCAAGGATTCTTGGAGTGATGGGGCTCGAACGATTGTTGATTTTAGATTTCAGATTGTAGTAAACTAGAAACTTGAGTTTTCCCAATCCTCAATCCTCAATCTGCAATCTCTATTGCTCCAGTACTCCATAGTTTCAGCTCCATCTCATGCACGGAATCTTCACTTCGGGCATTTAACATCTATTTGTAATGATTGAAACATCAACAGCGACCATACAGCATGGAGTCGCTGCTTCTTGTTCAGGTGGCTACTCATTGTCTCTCTACCGTGTTGAGACGCAAAGGAGTTGGGCATGAATTTCGAAAGCTTTTTGGGAAACATCTACTTTGGCTCTATGGATATGGAACGGTTCCATTCCTTCCAAGATCTAGAGGAAGATGAAAAAACAAGGGAGATTGTTAGCAAATATCTTGAAGTCACGAAGAAATATCCACCCTCCTATTTAGAACAACAGGGAACGATCCCGGCAGAGTTGATGGAAGAGTTGAAGAAGATGGGCTTCTTCGGACTCAACCTCCCCGAAAAGTACGGCGGAGTTGGCTTGAGTCTCAGGCAGTACTTGCAGGTGGTAGCAGAGATAGCCGGCAAAGATTTAGCCCTGGCGCTTATTTCTTTGGCGCATCTTTCCATTGGTTGCAAAGGTATTGTGCTTTTCGGCAATGAGGCGCAAAAGGAAAAATATCTCGTTCCGGCAGCATCCGGCGAGATGATTTTTTCGTATGCCCTCACTGAACCGAAAGTAGGCTCGGATGCCAAACATATCGAAAGTAAAGCCGTTCTCTCCGAAGATGGCAAATACTACATTTTGAATGGTCAAAAGACATATATTACCAACGCAAACTACGCTGGTGGTCTTACGGTTTTTGCCCAGCTTGATTCGGAAAAGCCGGGTTTCATGGGTTCTTTCATCGTAGAGACCACTTGGGATGGAGTAAAAATTGGTAAAGATATGCCCAAAATGGGACTCAAGGCAAGTTCTACGGCAGCCATTCAATTCAAGGACGTCAGAGTGCCAGTGGAAAATCTCTTAGGTCAGCCGGGAGAGGGATTCAAAATCGCCATGAGTATCCTTAATTACGGTAGGCTGGCCCTCGGGGCAGGATCTGTTGGCGCCATGAACCAGTCGATGCGGGACATGGAAAAACAGTCTGCACGCAGGAGACAGTTTGGAGTGGAGATCAATAGCTTTGAACTCATTCAAGAAAAGATGGTGCAGGCCAGGGTTGACAGTTACGTGGCCTCAGCCATGACAGCTTTCACAGTTGGAATGGTAGAGGATAATCCTCAAGCCCGGATTGCCATTGAGAGTTCCCACTGCAAATTGTTCGGCACCACCAGGGCGTGGAATACAATTTACGATGCTCTCCAAGTAGCGGGAGGTTCAGGGTACCTTGCCACCCAGCCCTATGAGAAGAGATTGAGAGATTTCAGGGTAACTACCATTTTTGAGGGAACCACAGAGATCCACTCCATCTATCCCCCCTTGTTCGTCTTGCGCAAGCTTAACAAACACATGAAAGCAGTCCACCCCTCCACCACCTCCAAGTTAGTATTTCTGCTAAAGGGTCTGTTTGGTAAAGCTCATTGGAAACTACGATTTCATCAAAGAGTCATGAACCGTGCGGCCCGCCTTGCCAAAGCAAATGGACGAAGTGTACGCTGGTTGTTGCACGCTGGCCTTTTGATATATGGCGAAAAGATCCAAAATAAGCAGTTTTTCTTACGTCGGATTACCAATCTCAGTTTACATCTCTATGGACTTGTCGCCGTTTTGGCCAAAATAGACGGAGCAAAAAAAATGGGGAGGGATATCTCAGAGGATCTCAGGATACTATCCTATTTTCTCGAGGTTGCGAGGCAGTCGAGAAAACGTGACAAACGCTTGTTCAGATCCAGAAAGGAAGCTCTTCACAAGAATGTTGCCGAAAGTATCATTTCCTGACCCACCTAAACCTTGACCGGGGTCTGACTGTGACTTACTATTAAGGCATATTTCTCAAGCGTCTTGAGAAAAGCTCATACAAGAACTATTCAGGATGTCTCCCAAATCTTTCGTCATCCCCATGGCGCGGGGGGCGCCCAGAAAAGATTGATTCCCAGCACCGACAAGGAGACTAACATGCAAGAACGTGATGGCATAGTCACCATGAAAGGTAACCCGATTACCCTTATGGGTACCGAGCTACAAGTTGGAGATAAGGCTCCGGACTTTGTAGCCATAGACAATGATCTGAATCCGGTAAGCTTTGACTCATTCCGAGGCAAAGTCTGCATCGTTTCCTCCGTGCCATCTCTCGACACTCCGGTGTGTGACATGGAGACACGGAGATTCAATGATGAAGCAGGTCGCTTGGGCGACAATGTGGAAATTCTGACCATTAGCGTGGATCTTCCATTTGCTCAAAAACGGTGGTGCGGAGCTGCCGGAGTTGACAGGGTGCAAACGCTCTCTGACCACCGTGACGTTGCTTTTGGGCAGGCATATGGTGTACTAATCAAGGGGTTCCGCTTACTGGCGAGGGCAGTATTTGTGGTAGATAAGGAAGGAACCATACGATATATAGAGCTGGTCAAAGAGATCGCCAGTGAGCCGGACTATGATTCTGTACTGACAGCAGTAAAAGAACTCGTCTGAGAAAAGGCGCACCGTCGGTAAAAGAGACGAAGCATCTTTCGTTGGTCCTTATTATATTCTTGCTCCCCATGTGGCTGTCACATCTCACTGACTGATATTTTGGGGAGTAGCTGGGGACGTGTGTAGTTTACCCACTTCTTTTGTATGAATCCTTACAGAAACACTAGGGAGAAGGGAATCATGCGACTCTTACCTTTTGTGGCCTTACTAATTTTATTCTTTCCTTCACAATTTAAGGCGGCGGAATTGAGCGATGCCAGTTCTGAATGTCTAGACTGCCATGCGAGTGTGGCGCCAGGGATGGTTGCTGGTTGGCAAAGTAGCCGCCATGCCAGAGTGAGTCCGCTTGAAGCTCTGAAAAAGCCGGAGCTGGAAAGAAGGGTCTCCGCGAAGTGGGTTCCAAGTGACCTGGCGCGAAGTGTAGTCGGCTGCGCTGAGTGTCACACCCTGAACCCGGAAAAACACAGCGACACCTTCGAACACAACGGCTATCAGGTGCATATTGTTGTCACCCCTGAAGACTGTGCCACCTGCCATCCAGTTGAAGAGAAGCAATATGGGCAAAATATCATGTCTCATGCTTATGGGAACCTGCTGAATAACTCTCTTTACCAGGATCTGGTGCAGACGCTCAACGGGGTGCAGTTTTTCGATGACGGCCACATAAGTATTAAGCCCGCAAGCACAGAGACAAATGGGGATTCCTGTCTTTCGTGTCATGGCACCAAGGTGGAGGTGAAAGGATTTGATGCGCGCGACACCGAGATGGGGGAAATGGAGTTTCCGGTTTTGAGTGGCTGGCCCAATGTGGGTGTTGGCCGCATAAACCCCGATGGCAGCAGGGGCTCATGTTCCTCCTGTCATACCGGGCATCGATTCTCCATTGAGATGGCCAGAAAACCTCATACCTGTTCCCAGTGCCATAAGGGCCCGGATGTTCCCATAAATAAGATATATCAGGTCAGCAAACACGGAAATATCTATTCATCCATCGGCAAGAAGTGGAATTTCGAGGAAGTTCCCTGGACAGTGGGCGAAGACTTCACTGCCCCTACCTGTGCCACCTGCCATGTCAGCCTGGTTGTCACTCCAGAGGGCGATATCGTAGCGGAGAGGACTCATCAAATGAACAATCGCCTTCCCTGGAGGATTTTTGGTCTGATTTATGCCCATGCCCACCCCAAATCTCCTGACACCAGTGTGATCAGGAGCAAAGCCGGTCTTCCTCTTCCCACTGATCTCAATGGGGAGCCCGCCTCCACATACTTGATCGATAACAGCGAACAACAAAAGCGGCGTAAGATTTTGCAGAAAGTTTGTCTCAGCTGCCATACTCAGCAATGGGTGGATGGGCACTGGGCCCGATTTGAAAATAACATTAAAACCACCAATGAGATGACTATGACCGCCACCGAGTTGATGCTCAAGGCTTGGGAAACAGGAGCGGCCAAGGGGTTGGCTCAGAATGACTCGATCTTCAATGAAGCCATCGAAAAGAAATGGATGGAGCAGTGGTTGTTTTTTGCCAACTCGACCCGGATGTCGTCAGCCATGCTTGGTACCGATTACGGTGTATTCGACAATGGCCGTTGGTATATGGCGAAAAACATACAGGAAATGTATGACTGGTTGAAAATGTTGCTCGCTGTGAGCAGCGAAACATCGCGAGATGCAAAGTAAAGAATCCGCCTTCTAAAGAGGATACAGAGTCAGTGGAATATTGGGGGAATAGAAATTCCAAATAACAAATCACAAATATCAAACAAATCACAATGACCTAAATTGTCCGCGCTTTGCTTGGACTCCCCACCCTGCGGGCGGGTCCCCAGTTTCAAAATTCCAAACCTGTTTTTTGTTTTGGTCATTGAATATTGGAATTTGAGATTTGTTTGTGATTTGGTGCTTGGAGTTTGGGATTTCATAGACTTCATCACTCCAGTACTCCAGATTGAGTGCGCAGCCGGCTACTGACCCCGTCGAGAGGACGGGGTTGGACATGATAAATTCTGACAAACCATAGACATAAGGAGGATTAGTAATGGCTGAGCAGTTGGAAATTTACAAATGTGATGCATGCGGCAACATCGTAGAAGTTTTGCATGGCGGCGGCGGAGAGCTCGTCTGCTGCGGGGAGGCCATGCAACTTTTTATTGAGAACACCGTTGATGCGGCCAAGGAAAAACATGTGCCGGTGATCGAGAAAACTGCTGATGGCTTCAAGGTGAAGGTGGGCGAAGTGGCGCACCCCATGGAAGAGAAACACTATATTGAGTGGGTCGAGGTCATCGTCGGCGGCAAGGCCTACCGTCAGTTCTTGAAACCGGGCGAAGCTCCGGAGGCCACTTTTTGCGTCGAGGCTGATCAGGTCACCGCTAGGGAGTACTGCAACCTGCACGGCTTGTGGAAAGCGTAACTCAACTTCCAAATAATAAAGACAAGGTGGGGAATACACTCCACCTTAGATTGAACAGGACAAATCCTCTCCCCCAGGCGGGGGAGAGGATTTGGGTCATATCGGATTCTTGAATAGAGAGATTGCTGCTTTGAGCTCAAACGTCAGGTGAAAGGGCGAGAGCATGGAGAAAACCGATCTCACCTTGCTCATTGGTGGGGAGGCAGGACAAGGGCTAGTGACTTTAGGACAGCTCCTTGCCAAGAGTCTGGTCCACGCTGGCTACTCTATCCTTGTAACCCAGAGTTACCAGTCACGCATTCGAGGTGGTCACAACACCTTCGCCATCCGGGTTAGCACGGAAGCCGTCGTCGCTCCACGGGAGTCGGTGGACCTCCTGATTGCCATGAATGCAGAAACAGTGACTCTTCATAAAGCAGAAGTTGCTGATGGTGGGCTCATTGTCGCTGATGAGGCCCATGGAACTGAGACTGATGGTTGTCTCCTGGTACCGTACCAGCAGTTGGGAGAGACAAGATTCGCCAATGTGGTGGCGCTAGGCGTTGTGAGTGTTCTACTTGGTCTTGATCAACCGTTGGTGGCCAGAAGCTTAGATGACTTTCTTGGTAAGAAAGACCATGAGATGGCTGAGAAGAACAGACAGATATTGACCACCGCTTTTGACTGGTGCGACCAACAAACCGTTGCTTTTGAAAAACTCCCCCCCGTGGCTAAACCAATCCAGCGCCTGGTGATGAACGGCAATGAGGCCATCGCAATGGGTGCACTCTCTGCAGGGGTGAAATTTTGCTCCTTTTATCCCATGACTCCAGCAACCTCCATTGCACTCAATCTGGCGGCTCAAGCCAGCCGCATGGGTCTGGTGGTGGAACAGGCCGAGGATGAGATTGCCGCCATTAATATGGCCATTGGAGCCTCCTTTGCAGGCGTGCCGAGCATTGTGCCCACGTCCGGTGGAGGTTTTGCCCTCATGACTGAAGGGGTTAGCCTTGCCGGAATGAGTGAGACGCCGGTGTTGATTGTGGTGGCGCAGAGGCCGGGGCCGGCTACCGGACTACCGACTCGCACGGAGCAGGCAGACTTGGAACTCGTTTTGTACGCCGGTCACGGCGAATTTCCCCGGGCGATCTTCAGTCCCGGAACGGTGGAGGAGTGTTTCTGGCTCGCCCGAAAGAGTCTTGAAGTGGCGGCCAAATTTCAGGGCCCCGTGTTTCTTCTCACCGACCAGTTTCTCGCAGACTCTTCCCGTGCTGTAACACCTTTCGATATTGACAACTTGGAGCCGATTGATCCGGGGGTAGAAATAGACGCATCATCTTTGCCGTACCGTCGCTATGCTATCACTCCAAGCGGTGTTTCGCCTCGACTTCTTCCGGGAATGACCAAACATCTCGTAGTCGCCGGCGGCGATGAGCATCCAGTGGATGGCCATCTCACTGAAGACCTTAATGTGCGCAACCTCATGGTTGCAAAGCGACTAAGGAAAGAGCAAGGGATTATGGCGGAGGTGGTTCCTCCTGAGTTCCAGGGTGACGAGGGTCCAGATCTACTTCTGGTTACATGGGGTTCGAGCAAAGGTTCGGTTTTGGAGGCAGCCGCTAAACTACGAAACGACTCTAGACGAGTGGGAACCTTACATTTCTCTCAAGTGTGGCCCCTGGTCCCAGATCAATTCTTGGGATACCTGGAGAGCGCTGGCGAGGTGGTCTGTGTAGAAGGCAATGTCTATGGACAACTGGCGCGTTTGATCAGGCGGGAAACTGGTTTTGGTGTTCACAGAAGGGTGCTTCGTTATGATGGTCTGCCCATTACGCCGGAGTATATAATAAGGGAATTAGGAGATTAAGGGATTCAGGGAATTGAGTAGGGCCGGTCTCTGCACCGGCCAAAATACTAGATCTTTCGATTAAAGGCTTTATAGGCGGGTGCGGTGACCCGCCCTACGTGAGCTGATTAACAGAATTTTGAAAATTAAGAAATTTAAATCTTGAATTTGTTTAGTCCGCCACCGGCGGATCTAATTTCGAGATTTTGATCTATGGTGGGGACCGAACTTGAAGGAAGACTATGGTAACTATCGAAGATTACGGAAAATATGAAACTGCTTGGTGTCCTGGTTGCGGGAACTTTTCCATTCTTGACGCAGTAAAGCGTGGCCTGGTTGGAAGCGAACTGGAGCCGCATCAGGTTCTGTTTGTTTCAGGAATCGGCCAGGCTGCCAAAGCACCTCACTATTTGAATACCAACGTCTTTAACGGCCTGCATGGACGGGCTCTGCCGGTGGCCAGCGGTGCCAAGCTCGCCAATCCCAATCTCAAAGTAATCGTTGAGAGTGGAGATGGATGCAATTACGGGGAGGGCGGGAACCATTTCCTTGCTGCCATCCGACGAAACATAGATCTGACATTGATCGTGCACGATAATCAGATCTACGGTCTCACCAAGGGCCAGGCCAGTCCCACAACCATGGAAGGTTTTGTTACCAAGGCTCAACCCGAGGGCGTGGCCTCGGCACCTTTCAACCCGATTGCGGTTGCGGTGGCCATGCAGGCAAGCTTTGTGGCCCGTGGTTTTTCTGGAATGATTGAACACCTTGCTGGACTCATTGAAAAAGCAATTGCCCATGAGGGCTTTGCCCTCATCGATGTGTTGCAACCATGTGTTTCCTTCAACAAGGTCAACACTTTCGCCTGGTACAAGAAGCGCTGTTATACTCTCCCAGAGGAATACGATCCCTCCGATTGGCAGGCTGCCATGGGGATGGCGATGGAGTGGGGAGAGAAGATTCCCTTGGGGATCATCTACCGGCACCAAAGGGATACGTTTGAGAGGAGACTTTCTGTTCTTGAACATGGCCCCTTGGTTGGTCGGGATACGGATCTTGGGGAGCTCAAGAAGATTCTGGAAAAGTTCGCTTAGGCAGGCAGAAATTGGCGGAGGCGAGAGAGAAGTTTGCGGGCGGGGATAAACCCCGCTCCTACTTAAAGAAAGCAAATTAGACGTAGGTGAGGGGTTAAGCCCCTGCCGCTTGGCCGTTTGGTTGCTTGGAAACAAGGCGGATTCATTGAATGGAGGGGTCTCAGAAATGGTAAAGGTTAAAACGTTCGCCACAGAATTGAAAATATTCCATACCATGAAAGAATTGTACGACCTGGATGAGAAGGTAAACCAATTCATAAAAGATAACAATATTAGTAAGGTAGTTTCTGTGAACGATACTTGTACTACCGATGATAAAGGTGCCACCATCGGGGTTATTCGAGTAATTGCTTACGAGTAGTTTGATCCCGGGATTGGATTGGTTTGAATATGGACTTATCTGCAATCCGGATGTGCAGGGTTGAACAGGTAAGTCCGTCCAGGGGATCGATTTGGAGTACCTGCGAGAACAACATAAGCGTATACTTGTGTCCATAGTGGAAGTCCCCGTGACAGACGGAAATTGATAAAGCTACTGTGTGGAGGAGGATCTGATGGACAAACCTTTCAAAGCCATTAAAGTAACCGATAACGTTTACTGGGTGGGAGCAATTGACTGGGGAATCCGTGATTTCCACGGTTATCTCACTGAGCGGGGGACCACTTATAATGCGTTTTTGGTAATGGCGGACAAGATCACGCTGATTGACACGGTGAAACCTCCCTTTCGGTCAGAGCTTCTGGCCAGGATCAGTTCGGTTGTGGATCCAAAAGAGATCAGCTACGTAGTTTCGAATCACGCTGAGATGGATCACTCCGGCTCGCTTGTTGAGGTCATAGACGCGGTAAAGCCGGAGAAGGTTTTTGCCTCTTCCATGGGTAGGAAAGCGCTCGAGGAACACTTTCACCTGGATCGAGAGATTGTGGCGGTCAAAGATGGAGAGAGTCTCAGCCTCGGCAACTTGAGCTTAACCTTTATGGAAACCCGCATGTTACACTGGCCTGACAACATGTTCAGCTATCTGGCTGAGGAGAAGTTGCTTTTTTCACAGGATGCTTTTGGCATGCACCTCGCCACTAGTCAGCGCTTCGCCGATGAAATTGATGAAAGCGTACTAGAATATGAGGGGGCAAAATACTTTGCCAATATTTTGCTTCCTTTTTCTGCTTTAGTGACCAAACTTTTGAAAAAGGTTGGTGAACTTGATCTGCCAATAGACATAATTGCCTGCGACCATGGTCCCATCTGGAGGGAGGACCCGGGGAAGATTATTGGCTGGTATGGTAGTTGGGCCGAGCAGAAACCCACCATGAAGGTTGTGGTTACCTTTGATACCATGTGGCATAGCACCGCCAAGATGGCGGAGGCCATTGCAGAGGGGCTGATTGCTGGCGGCGCTCAGCCCAAGTTGATGCCGCTAAAATCCAATCACCGCAGCAATGTGGCCACTGAGGTCCTGGATGCAGGCGGGCTAGTGATAGGTTCTCCGACACTGAATAATAACATGTACCCGACCGTCGCTGATTTACTGTTCTACCTCAAAGGATTGAAACCCAAGAATTTGGTGGGCACAGCCTTTGGCTCCTATGGCTGGAGTGGTGAAGCTGTGGGTCAGGTGCGAGGGATGCTGGAGGAGATGAAGATCGATCTGGTGGACGAAGGCATGCGGATCAAGTTTGTCCCAGACGGTGATGCCCTGGAACAGTGTTTTCAACTCGGCCTCAAGGTTGCTAAAGACGTCGAAAAACTTTGTGGTTGAGCTTAAAGTAGAACAGAAGTTTCGCTAAACAGACAACAGATGAAGAGGGGGTGAGATAATGCAGAATTCCTGGAAATGTACAGAATGCGGGTACACCCTGGAGACAGATGCGCCACCCGAAACTTGTCCGGGGTGCAACGAGAAGTGCGAATTCGTCAATGTTACCTGTTACATACCAGACTGTGGCGACACAGGAAGTGATCCGAGACTTGGATCTTGATGCTGTCGCATCACAAATTCGAAATTCGCAAACGATTCTGATGTGAGATCTGGGATGTGGGATGAAGATCTTTGACTCTGATATGCATCTCATATCGCACATCCCACATCTAGAACGGACGTTTGTTGAAGGTTACGAGTGCGTCAGGACACTGAGTAGAAAACGGGATTAGTTGTGAGCGCGAAAGTACTGGGGATTTATGGAAGTCCGCGCAAGGGTGGCAACACTGATCTACTCCTGGACCGGATCCTGGAAGGAGCACAGGCGGCTGGTGCTGAGGTGGAGTCGATCTATGCACGGAAGTTAAAGATTAGCGGCTGTATTGAGTGTGGAAGCTGTGATGACACGGGAGAGTGCGCAGTTCATGATGACATGGATACAGTGTACCCACTACTTCAGGAGGCGGATGTTATCTTTCTGGCCTCCCCGAACTTCTTCTATAATGTCACAGCTCAGGTGAAGCTCCTGATCGACCGCAGCCAGGCCATGTGGTCCAAGAGGCTGCTGGAAAAGACGCCGGAACAGAGGCGAAAATACGACGGCGGCAAGGGTTACCTAATTTGTGTGGGGGCCACGAAAGGAAAAAACCTCTTTGTTGGGGTGGAGCTGACGGTAAAATACTTCTTTGATGCTCTGGACATGAGTTACGAAGGAGGGCTTTTGCTCGATAGAATTGAGGCCAAGGGTGAGATCAAAAAGCACCCGGACGCCCTGGAGCAGGGTTTTAACCTTGGAAAGAGCGCAGTAGAGAGCATGAAAGTTTAAACGTGCTTTCTGTGTGTGACGGATTCTACTGTTCATGTAGGAGCAAGCTCCCTCCGGGGCGTAGGCCCCTCTGGGCCGGAGGCTGCTTGCGATAAGACCTTTTCTGAGAGAGCGGAACCACCCGACCCACAAAAAGACCTCATATTGATTGTGTAGGTCGGATCGTTCCCGCAGGCAGCGGGGTTGATCCGACATAAAGAATAGGAGGAAAAGGAATATGGCAAAAGTTCTCGTGGTCTATGCCACCAGGACCAGTTCGACTAGAGATATTGCGGATCTCGTTGCAGAAGGAATCCGTTTTTCCGGCAATGAGGCAGTGGTCGTTGAGGTGAAGGATATTAAGAGCAAGGCCGATTTCGAAGGATATGACGGCTATGTCTTCGGTTCCCCCACCTACCACGGTGAGATGCTGCAGTCCATGAAAACCATGTTGTTTCTGGCGGAAAAGGCCAACCTGGAAGGAAAGGTGGGTGGCGCTTTTGGCGCTCATGGCTGGAGCACCGAGGCCCAGGATCGAATCTACAATACCATGAAAGAAGTCTTCAAGATGGACATGGCCAAAGATCCACTCCTTTTGAAGTCAGCCTCTCTGGGAGGTGGGGTACAGATGGCCCAAGACTATGGAAAAGAGATAGGCAGTAAATTGACCCCTTGATCTTAATCTTCGGTAGGGCGGGTCTCTGCACCCGCCCAGAATGACATTTCATTATGCCCTCTTGGCCGGTACGGAGACCGGCCCTACTCGAGAAGCCAGTAGCTAGGAGGGAAGGATAGTCTTTGTGTTTTTGCCTCCTGGATCCTGAATTCTGACTACCTGCCCTGAGCCTGTCGAAGGGCTGCCTCCTTCTTCATTTTTCTCTTTTTTCACACCTATTCCAGGATTCTACCACGGAAAATTGATGCCGCCATATAGACTACCGGCTGGCTAGTGTTTATTGTTTATACATTGCAACCATTCCCAGTCAGTACGAGGAGATGTCATGGAGACTGAGCTGTCAGGATTAGAAAAGAGAAAAAACCGCTTGAGTAGGGAGAAGAGTCACTACCTGATGCAGCATGCTGAAAACCCGGTGGACTGGTATCCTTGGGGAGAAGAGGCATTTGACAAGGCCAAAAGGGAGGATAAACCCATATTCCTGTCAATAGGATATTCCACTTGCCACTGGTGTCATGTAATGGCGCACGAGTCTTTTGAAGATGAAGAGGTTGGCCAAATCCTCAATGAATCCTTTGTTGCCATTAAGGTTGATCGGGAAGAGCGGCCGGATGTTGATATGGTTTATATGGCAGTGTGTCAGGCCATTACTCTGAAAGGGGGATGGCCCCTTTCAGTTTTTATGACGCCTGACGCCAAGCCTTTTTACGCCGGGACCTATTTTCCCAAAACCGGCAGGATGGGGATGCCAGGTTTTCTAGACATGATCAGCCATCTTGCCAATGGTTGGGCAAATGACCGGGATCCTCTTCTTGAGGCAAGCGAAAAGATTACCAAGGGTATTCAACCGAGACCTTCCAGTGGATCAATGGCTGAGCTGGGTCTAGATACACTGAAAAAGGGCTACGACCAACTAGCACAGGCTTTTGACCCGAAATGGGGCGGTTTCGGTTCAGCCCCTAAATTCCCCACCCCCCACAACCTCACTTTTCTCCTGCGGTGGCACAGGAGAAATGGCGAAGCCAATGGTTTACGCATGGTGGAGAAAACACTCGATAATATGCGGTATGGTGGCATCTTTGATCATATCGGTTACGGTTTCTGTCGCTACTCCGTTGACGAAAGGTGGTTGGTGCCCCATTTCGAGAAGATGCTTTACGATCAGGCCATGTTGACTATGGCGTACACTGAAGCGCACCAGGCAACGGGTGAGGCTCGCCATGGAGAAGTGGCAGCTGAGATTCTTACTTACGTTCTACGTGACATGACTGCTCCGGAGGGGGGGTTTTACACTGCCGAAGATGCGGACAGTGAAGGTGAGGAAGGACTCTTTTATGTTTGGACTCCCACGGAGATAAGAGAACACCTAGGAAAAGATTTGGGTGACCTTTTCTGCCGATTTTATGACATTGGTCCCCATGGAAACTTCGAGGATGGTCGCAGCATTTTACATACTCGTATTCCTTTAGAGAGTTTCGCCACCCGGGAGAATATGGAGGTTGCCGAGCTGGAAAGGCTTTTGGAAGAGGCAAGAGAACGTCTCTTTATGACGAGGGAAAGACGGGTTCACCCTCTCAAGGATGACAAGATACTCACCTCCTGGAATGGGCTGATGATTGCCGCCATGGCCAAGGCGTATAAGGCTCTTGGTAATCAGACCTATGTGGATGCAGCCCGACGTTCTGTTAGCTTTATCCTCGAGCACCTCAAGAAGCCGGGGCCTCGCTTGTATCGTCGCTACCGGGATGGTGAAGTGGTCTATCCAGGCTATTTGGATGATTATACAAATTTTGTCTGGGGACTCATCGAATTGTACGAAGCCACTTTTGAGGTCAGCTACCTGGAGGAAGCCCTTGGATTGAATCATGTCATGATCGATCTTTTTTGGGATGAAGCCTACGGCGGCTTCTTCTATAGCGGCAAAGACAACGAGGTTCTGATCAAGCAGAGCAAGGAAATTTACGACGGGGCAATCCCTTCGAGCAATTCTGTGGCGGCGTTGAACTTAGTCCGCCTCGGACATATTACAGGAGATCGTGATCTGGTGAATAGGGCTGAGCAACTGACCGGGACTTTTGCCAAGCGTATCAAAGCATATCCCTCCGCCTACACTCAGTTTTTGGCAGCACTGGATTTTATGATTGGTCCCAGTCGGGAGATAGTGATCGTGGAAAATAAAAATGGCGGCAGTAGCAGGGCAATGATTGAAACAATCCACGGTCACTTTCTCCCCAATGAAGTCCTACTGCTGCGGCCTTCAGGTCAGGCAGGAGAAGAAATTACGGCTGTCGCTCCCTTTGTAAAGGAACTCCAGAGTGCGGACGACCAAGCAGTTGTCTATATCTGTGAAGATCACTCCTGCCAGAGTCCAATAGCGGAGGTTGAACCCCTCAAAGCAGCTCTGGCGTAGACGTACTACTATAGCGCAGGTTGGACAAACAGGGAGGAGTAAGCGGGTGGTAATCGAGTGAGTCAGCATTAACCGTTTACTGCTAACCGCTCACTGCTTACTGAAATAGGAGGAAACCATGCACGACAAGAATGAACTTTGTGAGAAAATCAGATCAATATACCCAGATATCGGAGAATGCGGAATTAACGTCGATGTGGATTACAACGAAGAGAAGAAGGCTTGGGTTGTGGACTTGAAACATGGAGAGCAACATCTGACGACGCACCTGGAACCCGAGGATGTGGATGCCTGTATCGAGGGGGTAGAGTGTGTGTACCTGGGAACACAGATAGCCCAGCTTGCGTCTAACGTAAAGAGACGAACTTAGATAACTCTAGAAACTGAAAGGGCGGGTGTAAACCCCGCCCGTTCTGTTTCGTCTTATTCTGCCAGCTGCTTGCTGCAAACTGCCTGCTGTATTACCCTCCCCAAGGCATTCCAGCGTAAACAACGGAAAGTTTATCGCGGTATTCCTTGAAGAACTTTTCGTGGGCTCTTTCCCAGCGGGCAAGCATGCCAAAGGTCTCACTGGCAGGACCTTCGGTATTTCTGGCGGCATTTTCGTAAAACTCACTGAGATCTTTCTCGATGAGCCAAGCGGTATTAAAAACGGTGACGTCCGGAACCATGGATCCCTCAAGGCACTGTTGCAGGAACTCGGACTTGGCCCGCTCATCGAAATAATTTGTAGGTTCCATAACAAATTCTTGCACTTTCGCGATGTCTATGTCTGCTCCAGCTTTCAGATTGTCGATAATGCGGCTGATGAACAGAATGTGTTTCTCCTCCTCCTCGACCAACCGCTTGAAAGCACTTACTGCAGCACCAATTCCCATTCTGTCTATGGAGGTCTGAAAAAAACTCATGCCAGTTTGTTCTTGATTGAGCGCATACTCGTAGATTTTGATGAGATTCTCTTGCGTTGGCATCTAACTCTCCTCTTGTGTGATCGCCATCGATAAAATGAGGTGCAAGTATAGCGCAATCGCCAGGTCATATCAACGCTCATAGTTATGAACGTTCTGCACGAACGTTCATAACTTTAAACTGATATCATCGATATCTGATTTTTTCCCTTTTTTTTCGAGTTCCTCAATTCCCGCGGGTGTTATCTCGTACATCTGACCTACTTGGTGCGTGAATCCGGCTTCCAGGAGTCGCCGAACGGTACCCCGCACACGAAAGAGGGGCAGCCCTGTTTTCTGGGCCACATCCTCAAGGGTAGTGGGAGTAGTCAAGGTGAGTAGGACTGACACTCCAGTGGACCCTAAAATGTCATCAGATGGCAGGCAAACCATGCTTCGTCCTCAACTAAACCGCCTTTTGAAAAAAAATACCAGTCCCTGCAATTGGAAGCCTAGCCCCCAACATTCTGAGGTTAGAACAAAACCTTAATGGCAAAAAGATATGCATGATCCCAAGTTCAGTCAACACGAGGGGCTACCAGATCAATAAGATTTTTGTCAGAGCAGGAAGGAAACTGATTGCGACGGTTGATATACTAGGTAAGGATGCAGTATTCGAACTCCAGCGAAGAGGTGCTCTCTAGCCCGGATGTTTCATGAATTGCAGTCGCGAGCCCGTGAAGATGGGCGTGCCACCGGGCAACCACAGGGTGTGGGACCTGAGGCGTACCTGAACGGTACGTCGCAAGGTGCGACACACGAGGACGCTCGGAAGGACGCTCATATCCGCGGTCGCCGCATGTGATTCATGAAACATCCGGGCTAGGGCCTGAGAAATGGTTGCATCTCTTGAAAAGCATGTTTATATGAGCAGATATGTGCATGGAGTCTGAAGATGACAATCTAAATAATTTTAGCGATTCAAAAGATGGAGAAGCTTGACAAAGAGTTAAAGGGTCGGGACTTCAAACGGAAGGTCATTGATCTGCTGAAAGCGGACGATTTCGCTGGAGTATTGGAGACCTTCCGTTCCTACCCTGCACGGCGGGTGATTAATCCCTTGTTTTCCTGTTTGTGCAGCACCGAGCCGCAGATTAAATGGCGCGCCGTCACGGCCCTGGGGGCAGTGGTGGCAAATCTCGCTCAAGACGACATGGAATCGGCCCGGGTGGTGATGCGGCGGCTGATCTGGAACTTGAACGATGAGTCTGGTGGCATTGGCTGGGGTGTGCCGGAGACCATGGGTGAGGTCATGGCGCGGCACGAAGGGTTGGCCAGGGAATATGTTAATATTCTGGTATCATACATCCGTGAAGACGGTAATTTCTTGGAATACGAACCTCTGCAGCAAGGTGTCCTGTGGGGACTGGGCAGACTGGCCCAGACGAGTCCCGAATTGCTGCAAGATGCAGGAGCCCATCTGCACCCATTTCTGTCATCAGAAGATGCAACACTGAGGGGGTTGGCGGCTTGGATTTTGGGATTGCTAGGTGGCCCGCAGCACGAATCAGAGCTGGAACCTTTGCTGGAAAAAGACTCTTTCTAACCAAGATTCGCCACACTGAATCTTGTTCTAGTATCCTCGTTGATATCAGCGAAAAGTATATTGCCTTTGCAAGTGACCTGTGTCACAATTCCCGACAGTAAAAAATTTGAACCACTCCAGCGAAATGAGAAAAGGGGATGCGTTATGCCGGAAGATTCTGTGACCATGTATTCACTAAGCACCTGCAGTCATTGTAAATCTGTCAAGAAACTACTCGACGAGTGCACAGTTCAGTATGAATTCACCGACGTAGATTTGCTCGAAGGTAAGGAACGTAAAGCCATCCTGGAGGATATTAAAAAATTTAATCCAAACTGTTCGTTTCCCACCGTCATCATTGGTGAGCAGGTTATTGTCGGATACAAGGAAAAAGAGATCAAAGAAGCTCTGGGATTATAATATATGGACATTGAAAAGCTCTACGAGATGTTACGTAAGGTGCAAGAGCCCAAAGGTTACTATTTCAGTAATAACAAAGAGAGAACCTTTGAGCTGCTAGAAGGTCTCTTGCAAAACAAGGAACGCTATGGCTATATGGTCTGTCCCTGTCGGTTGGCAAGCGGTGACCGCGAAGGGGACAAAGACATCATTTGTCCGTGCGTCTACCGTGAGCCTGACGTGGAGGAATACGGCAGTTGTTACTGCAACCTCTATGTCAGCCAAGAATGGAATCAAGGGAAGATTCCGCACGCCTATGTCCCGGAGCGAAGGCCGCCTGAAAAGATTCGGTTCTGATAGACCCTACGCTAGCACCAGATCTTTATAGCTGCGACTCCAAAGGAGTAGCAGCTATTGCATTTCTTTGACCAACGTCGCACAGTATCCCGAACACCGCGCTCCTCTATGGTCAAGAGATCATCACAGCGGTAATAGTCAACTCCCTGGAATGGTTTCATGGGCTCTCTCCATTGAAAGGACCGTGTCCCTTAATAACCATTTCGGGCGGGGATAAACCCCGCCCCTACGCGACCTGTCAAGCCACAGTTTATTGTAGGGGCGGGGTTTATCCCCGCCCGTATTATTTCTAATGCAAAATCTGACTGAGAAACAGTTTTGTTCGCTCGTGCTGGGGGTTTTCGAAAAACTCCACTGGAATGTTTTCCTCGAGGATTTCCCCTTCATCCATAAATAGCACCTTGTGGGCTACACTCTTGGCAAAACCCATTTCGTGAGAGACCACCATCATGGTCATGCCCTCTTTCGCCAGGTCGATCATAACATCCAGAACTTCCTTGATCATTTCCGGGTCCAGAGCAGAGGTAGGCTCATCGAACAACATTACTTTCGGCCTCATGCACAAGCTGCGGGCAATGGCCACGCGCTGCTGCTGGCCACCTGAAAGCTGCCCTGGGTATTTTAGGGCTTGGTCGGCGATGTGCACCTTTTCGAGAAAATACATTGCTGTTTCCTCTGCCTCTGCTTTGGGGACCTTTCGTACCCATATGGGTCCCAGCGATAGGTTTTCAATGATTGTTAAGTGCGGAAAAAGATTAAAGTGCTGAAAAACCATACCCACTTCTTCACGGATTTTTTCAATGTTTTTGAGGTCATTGGTCAATTCGATGCCATCGACAATAATCCTGCCCTTCTGATGTTCCTCCAGGCGGTTGATACAACGGATCAGGGTTGATTTGCCTGAGCCTGAAGGACCGCAGATGATGATACGTTCGCCTTTGTGCACGGTAAGATTAATGTCTTTGAGCACATGGAAGTCGCCAAACCACTTGTGCATTTCGGTGATTTCAACGATGGGGTCACCAGGCGACCGGTCATCACCATTTTTCTGTAGTTCGTTGTTCATTGATCTCTCTTTTTTAAATGTGCTTTGTGCTTCGAATCTTGGAATTCTGCCTTACTTTATCCAGAATCAAGTTCCTCTATATAGTTCTCGTTCCAGCCGCCGACTATAGCTGGACATGGAAAAACAACCCGCAAAGTAAATCAGAGCAATGAAAATATAGGCCTCGATGCTGAATCCCATCCACCTGGGATCGGAAAGGGTTGTCTGCGTGGTCTTGAGAAGATCGTAGAGGCCGATGATTACCACAAGGGATGTGTCTTTGAAAGCAGAGATGAGAATGCCCACAGTGGGCGGAATCACAATTTTCAGTGCCTGCGGCAGAATAATCAACCGCATCTTTTGGGAATAGTTCAGCCCCATTGACTCCGCAGCCTCATACTGCCCTCGACTTATGGCCTGCAAACCACCCCTGACGACTTCTGCTATGTAGGCTGCAGTGAATAGAATAATGGCCACCTGAGCTCGGAGTATATTGTTGATAGTGATCCCTTCCGGCAGAAACAAGGGAAACATGACCGAGGACATGAAAAGCAGGCTGATCAGCGGTACTCCGCGTATTGTTTCGATATAGACTATACAGAGGGACTTGATACCAGGCATCCTGGACTGGCGTCCAAGAGCCAAAGCAACTCCCAAAGGGTATGCGGCCGTCAGTCCGAAAACAGAAAGAAGAAGCGTCAGGGGCAAGCCGCTCCACTTGCTGCTGTCCACTGAAGATAGACCGAACAAGCCCCCTTTCATGAGCAGACCCATGACAAAGAGACCGATGAGCCAGGAGTAGCCCAACCATTTATTCCAGTAGCGTCTGTTTCTGCTAACGAAAAGGAGGGTGAACAAAACAATCATCGCCAACAAGGGGCGCCATTGCTCCTCATAAGGAAAGAAACCGAACAGGATAAAGCGTAGATTCTTCGTTACAATAGACCAGCAGGCGCCGCCGCCCGCCCTACATGCTGCGCCGGTGGTATTCCAGGAGCTGTCAATGAAGGCCCAGCGAACTAAAGGCGGCACTATCTTCCACAACAAGTAGAGGGTCACCATGGTTAGAAATGAGTTGGAAACCGAGCTAAACAGATTAGCCCTAAGCCAGCCTATGACTCCTATTCGAGTAATAGGTGGTTTCAACTGTTCTGATTGTATGCTTTGGCTGGAATCAACCATAAGACCTTCTATCTCTCTACCAGCGCTGTCCTCTTGTTGTACCAGTTCATAAAAGTTGAAGTACTAAGGCTAAAGAAAAGATACACCACCATGATCATACCCACCCCTTCAATGGCTTGTCCGGTCTGATTGATTGTGGTGTTGGCTACAGAGACGAAATCCGGAAAACCGATGGCAACGGCAAGAGTGCTGTTCTTGGTGAGATTCATCATCTGACTGGTCAGTGGCGGAATGATTACCCTGAGGGCCTGTGGCAAGATCACAAGTCGCAATACTTGGCCTGGTTTCAACCCCATGGACATGGCGGCTTCCACTTGACCACGACTTATCGCCTGGATACCGGCACGGACAATTTCAGCCACGAAGGCAGCAGTATACAAGACCAGCCCCAACAGAAGGGCTATGAACTCGGGGCTGAGGGTGAGGCCTCCTTGAAAATTGAAGCCTCTGAGTGCGGGGACATCCATCTTCAGGGGTGCACCACCGAGCAACCAGACCGCGACAGGCAAGCCGAGGAGAATGGCTATGGAGACGAGAAAGACAGGAAAAGGCTTGCCTGTTTTTTCCTGTCGTCTTTTCGCCCAGCGACGAAGTGCCCAGACTGCCACACAGCCAGCCAGAAAGGCCAGAGCCATGTAACCGTGCGCAGGATGCGCTTCGGGAACAGCAAAAATCAGGCCGCGATTGGTCAGAAACAGGCCGGTGAAAGGGTTCAGGGCCTGGCGTGGGGATGGAAGGATTTCATAAGAAATAGAGTACCAGAAGAACAACTGCAAGAGCACCGGTATGTCCTGCATGACTTCAATATAGAAGCCTGCCGATTTCGCTACTAGCCAGTTGGTAGACAGACGGGCTATGCCAACGATAGTGCCGAGGATAACTGTGAGAATGATGCCGATAAAGGCAACTTTCAGGGTGTTGAGGACGCCTACCAGCAGAGCGCGGGCGTACGTGTCCGCCGCTGAATAGGCGATCGGGGATTCACCAATTTCGAAAGAGGCTTCCTTGGCAAAAAAATCGAAGCCCGTGGCGATGGCTTGTCTTTCCAGGTTTGCCTGGGTATTGGTAAAAAGATAATAACCCAGCATTCCCACCATGCCCAGGACAAGCACCTGGTAGATGATTGCCCGCTTGGTGGGATCGTGCCAGAATGGAATCTTGGCTGGCGTTGCGATTTCCGTGGAATCCGTAACTTCTTGTGCCACAGTCAGGCTCTGGCTCGAATGCTTCCTAAATCGGTAAAATAGGTGCCCCCCCAAAGGGGGACACCTTACATGCGGCTTACCTAAAAGGAGCAGCGAACATCAGGCCACCATCATACCACTGGGCATTCACACCGCGCGGGAGTCCGAGTGCGGTGTTGATCCCCACATTAGCCTCAAAGATTTCGCTGTAGTTCCCAACCTGTTTGACGATGTTGTAAGCCCACTTATCATCGAGACCCAGGTTTTTGCCCATCCCGGGGATTACTCCCAGAAAACGCTGGACCCTTGGGTTTGCGTCCTTGAGCTTTAAATGCACGTTTTTTGAGTTGATGCGCAGTTCCTCAGCTTGAAGGAGAGCCATAACCGTCCAGTTGACAATATCATACCACTGGTCATCGCCGTGACGGACCACCGGGCCGAGAGGCTCCTTGGAAATAACCACAGGCAGAAGCATATATTCGTCGGGGTTGGGGGCAACGGCTCTGTGGGCGGCCAACTGAGAAAGATCCGAGGTCAAGAGGTCACAACGACCGGCAAAAAAGGCCTTGCCAAGCTCTGCAGTACTTTCTATTACTACTGGGTTCCACTTCATGTTGTTTGCTCTGAAAAAGTCCGCCACATTGAGCTCAGTGGTGGTGCCAGGCAGAACACAGATTGTGGCGCCATCCAGTTCCTTGGCGCTCTTGATGCCCAGTTTTTTTGACATCAGGAATCCTTGCCCATCGTAAAAGTTCACGTGAGCGAAATTCAGACCGTTGGCGGTGTCGCGCGTCAAGGTGTGGGTTGTATTACGGGTCAGTACGTCAATTTCTTTCGCTTGCAGAGCGGGTAGACGCTGCACCGCTGTCAGCGGAACATACTTTATCTTGTCGGCATCGCCGAATACCGCCGCGGCAATGGCACGCGCCGTGTCCACATCAAGGCCCTTCCAAACTCCTTTATCGTCCGGCATGCTAAAGCCAAAGACACCACCGTTCACACCGGCTATAATATAGCCCCGTTTTTTAACAGCGTCTAAGGTTGAGCCGGCCATAGCCAGACTCGCCGTGACGAGCACCAGTACCGCCACTACCACCACGCATAGCTTGAAAAATTTCATTTGTTGTTCCTCCCTCCATAATTTGTTGGTTGGCTACTGGGACCGCACCAAGGCGATCCACCTCTATCTAGCTGACACTCTTTGATTAGGTTGAAGCAACTCCATCACCGAATAAAATGCTGAACGGGGATCGAGCAATGGTTAGTCAATGAATTGACCTTGTGCAAGAACCGATGAGAAGCTTGATGATTTTCCATACCATAAAGTTCCCATGTTTTACAAGCAGAGAGGTGACTTTATATGGTTGGAGCAGTGGGGCTCTCATAATTTCTGATCTCAAATTTCGTGTTTCATACTGACATAGGTTGAAAAAGACTCACAATGAAGTTCCGCAGGCTGTAATCTACTCGGGTGGAAGAAAAAAAGGAGGGGAGTTACGCTTCTCTCAAGGCGGCAGTGAGCTCTCGCACCATTTCCTTGCCGTCACCATAGAGCATGAGAGCGTTGGGAGCGGCAAAGAGTGGGTTGGGGATGCCGGCAAATCCGGGGCTCAAACTTCTTTTTATGATCATCACTGTTTGGGCCTTATCAACATCGCAGATAGGCATACCGTAAATGGGGCTCGTAGTGTCCTCGCGGGCCGATGGGTTGACCACATCGTTTGCCCCAATGACCAGGGCAATGTCAGCCTCGGGGAAACTATCGTTAATGTCTTCCAAAGCAAAAAGCTGATCATAGGGTACGTCAGCTTCAGCTAACAGCACGTTCATGTGTCCAGGCATGCGGCCGGCCACAGGATGGATGGCATATCTGACCTCTGTGCCACGCTCGTGCAGGAGACTAGCCAGATCGCGCACCGAATGTTGCGCTTGGGCTACAGCCATCCCATACCCCGGTACTATTATGACCAGACGTGCCGTCTCAAAGATCATGGCCGCCTCTTCAGCGCTGGCACTTTTGACTTTGCCTCCGTACACTTCATCAGCAGAGGCAGTTTCTGCAGTGGGCCCAAGGGTGCCGAATAAGACGTGAGGCAGCGACCTGTTCATAGCCTTGCACATAATGTTGGTCAGGATCAGTCCCGAGGCACCAACCAAAGAACCGGCGATGATGAGCACGTTATTGCCGAGCACAAATCCAGTGGCGCAAGCTGCCAGACCAGAGTAAGAATTGAGCAAAGCGATGACCACCGGCATGTCTGCGCCACCGATTGGCACAGTAAGCATCACTCCGAGAACCGAGGCCACAGCGACGAGCAACCAATAGGCCCAGAGGCCCGTGGGGTTCATTACCACGAGTGCTCCCAAAGCCAAGGCTGCCAGGAACAAGGTTGCGTTGATTATCTTCTGCAAAACATCGCTCTTGGGCTGCCAGTGAAGCGCTCCCTGAAGCTTGGCCCAGGCTACCATGCTGCCGGTGAACGTGGCGGCACCGATGATACCACTTGCCGCAGTGGCCACATAAAGCTGGGTTGGTGGTACATTGGTAAGGTCACCCGGGGCGAGCAAAGCAGTGGCGGCCACCAGGGCAGAAGCGCCGCCGCCAAAGCCGTTGAAAGCTGCGACCATTTGGGGCATGGCGGTCATCTCTACGGTGAGGGCCAGGTAGGTGCCTATGGCTCCGCCTACCACTAATCCGATAATTATGAGTTGGAAGGTGACGATATGCTGGTCCAGCAGGGTGGCCACCACCGCAAGCAGCATGCCGAAAGCACCAATCATATTGCCGCGAGGTGCAGTACGCGGTGACGCCAGACCTTTGAGACCCAGAATGAAACAAACCGAGGCGACCAGGTAAACTATGTTGATCAGGCTAATTCCCATTATTTTTTCTTCTTGAACATCAGGAGCATCCGATTAGTAACCAGAAAGCCGCCCACCAAGTTTATGGTAGCCATGACCACCGCTATACAGCCGAGGATAGCGGCTAAGGTAGATTCCTTGGAGCCCGCTGCCACAATCGCCCCGACCACGGTGATACCACTGATGGCATTGGCTCCTGACATGAGAGGAGTATGTAAGGTGGGGGGTACCTTGGTGATAACCTCGAACCCTACAAAGATGGCCAGGACGAAGACGGTAATGTAGATAATGAAAGCTTCCATGATGTAATCTTTCTATTCTAAAGCATCCAAGACGGCTTGATGAACCAGTTCGCCTGCATGGGCGACCAGAGCCCCTTTGGTAATTTCATCCTCCAGATCCAGTTCCAGCTTTCCCTCCTTGACCATATGAAGCAGAAAAGTGGAGATGTTCTTGGAATACATCTGGCTGGCATGAACGGGAACTTCTGCCGGAATATTCAATGGACCGATTACTATCACGCCTTTATGGACAATCTTTTCTCCGGGCTTGGTCACGGCACAATTGCCGCCTTTGTCGGCAGCGATATCCACAATAACCGACCCTGGTCGCATGCCAGCCACCACCTCCTCTGAAATGAGCACAGGAGATTTTTTTCCCGGGACTGCGGCAGTGGTGATGACCACATCGGAGTTTTTGATGCGCTCGGCCATGAGTTCTTGCTGGCGCCGGTAAAAGTCCTCTGATTGGGTTGTGGCATAGCCGCCTGAATCTTGGGCTTCGTCGGCATCCAGTTCCAGCTGAACAAATTTGGCTCCAAGGCTTTCCACTTCTTCCTTCACCACTGGGCGGATGTCGAAAGCCTCCACCACCGCTCCCAAACGGCGAGCAGTGGCAATGGCCTGTAGTCCGGCCACGCCGGCGCCAAGTATAAAAACACGGGAGGGAGTGATAGTTCCAGCCGCTGTCATGAACATGGGAAAGAGTTTGGGGGAGGCATCTGCCGCAGCCAGCACCGCCTTGTATCCGGCTATGGTGGCCATGGAACTGAGCGCATCCATACTTTGGGCCCGGGTGGTGCGAGGCATGAGTTCCATAGAAAAAACGGTAAGCTTACGCTCAGCCAGCTTTTTCATGATTTCTGGCTGGGCCAGAGGTTCCGTGAAAGAAATGAGAGTTGTGCCTTCCTTGAGCGCATCCAGGTCGGCGGCAGGAAAATCAGGGTCAGATCCAGGCCCTCGAACCATGAGGACTATGTCGGCCTGGGAAAGAAGGCGGTGGCGATCTTGTTCCACCCGGGCGCCTTGGGCTTCGAAGTCGGCGTCTTTGCTGTTAATGCCCTCGCCGGCCCCTGCCTCAATTACCACTTCTAACCCTGCCTTAGTCAAGGCTGGAAGCGATAGGGGAATAAGCGCTATTCGTCTTTCGCCCGGATATATTTCTTTCGGGACAGCAACTAACATTGTTTTTCTGCTAGAGGTATTTTGAATCTAGTGACGATTGATGGAAGATCAAAACGAATTCTGAAAATAGTAGGATTTCTTGAATCGGTCAACCCTTAAATTGGTCCCCTGAACGTTTTTTCTTTGAAGTTACAGATAGTTAAGAGTTTCACAAGCGGTTTCACCGTGCATCCCGAAACCCACAAATTCCCTCCCCCTTGACGGGGGAGGGTGAGGGTGGGGGTGAAAAAATAATCTATATTAAACTATTTACCAATTCCCCCTCCCCTTTACACCCGCCAGGGGAGGGGAAGGGTATTTCCGGATGAAAACTAGTTAGAGTGTGGGGAAGATTGCAGGCCGTTTACCTATGACCTATAACCTATCGCCTTGAAATGACTTAGTTGCAGTTACCTTTTTTAGTGAAATCGTTGAAAGATATTTGAGTTTCGTAGCACTTTTGCTGGATGTAATCCAAAACAGTCGCGAACTGATCGGGAGGCACGAACCCGGAAAGCATCGTTATGGGCTGTCCTGCAGAATCGAGGAAGACGAGGGAGGGATAACCAGTTATGCCAAAGGAACTGGTCAGCTCTACATTTGACATTGACCTGCCATTGTACTTGATTCGATTCTTCGAATCTTCGGCATTGAAGCGCACGTACGCGAAGTTTTCCGCAAGCATTGCGGCCACCTTCTGGTTCCGTATGGTCTCGCGTTGGAACTTTTTGCAGTAGGGGCACCAATCTGTGTAGAATTCGACGAAGATCGGTTTGTTCTCACTCTTGGCCTTGGCAAGACCGTCGTTGAAGCCAAGCCATTTGACCTGCACCTGTTCTTGCTGCTGAGATGAAGCGGGGGCGCTTTTGGCCTGCAGTCCCTCACTCTCCTCTCTTGCACAGGAGGATCCGGTCACCAGAAAAGACAACGCCAGAATAAGGGTGAGGAGCCAACGTAGTATGCTCATGGTCGCCTACCTTAGTTTCATGTTCACCGTGCAGGATCATAACCAATAAATAAGAAGATAAGTAGCAGATTGAAGGTTTGCAAGGAACCAAGTCAAGACTCACCCTTACCATAAAGGGCCACTATGCCTTGGGAGGCCACATCGGGGATGAGGAGCTCCAATCCTTGGTAACGGGGCAATATTTTGCTGAAGCCGTAAACCAGATAAAGTGCCTTTGGTTTGGCCTCCTCAGCTATTTTGGCAGCAAAGAGATCGTGAAGTGTTATGTAGGTGTAGAATAGGTCAATCCTCTCAAAGCGGACGCCGATGCTGCTTTCTATCAGGTCATATGTGGCAGTTTCAAGAGAATTTCCTTTTAAAAAACTTATATTATCAGGTGGTTGCAGCAAGTTCTCATGTTGAAACTCGAGGGTGAGTTCTTTTTTTCGTTGACCGTACTCTGCCAGGATCTCAGGGTCGATCTCAATACCCACGGAACTCTTGACAAAATAGCTCATGAGCACATTCACTCTGCCGTCGGCGCATCCCAGGTCAAGGAAAGTGGTATGCTGGGGCTCTATGTAGCCAAGGGTCACCAGTTCATCTATGCATTTGCCGAATTTGGCTAGATCTGTGGACTTCCGGTAACCTTCATGACCCACATGGCCAACCTTGCGACTGTCATAGTATCTGGCTATGAGGTCTACGGTCCTACACAAACGGTGGTTGTCCATAGAGGCGGTTACCGATATTCCAACTAGGGCGAAGCCCTAAGTCGCTTCTTAATGGCCTCGTGGAGGATGAAGAGTGTATCTAGCTCTTCTCCAGCGCAGGTTTGCAATGATATTAGTTGTTCCCTAGCCAACTTCTTCTGTAATTTCTGGCACATATAGTTAACGCACAGGACATGTCGGGCCGTGAGCGTGCAACCCTTCTTCCCCAGAAAGTAGCAGCTGTTTCCGCTTGGTTCTCCATTTTCCAAGGAACCACCTAAGAGGAGATTTATTAGCAAAAGTACTGCATCATATTTATTCTCAATCCCTGCCCCGCAGCAACTTCCCCCTTCCTTTTCCTCGCAGCGCTTACATTCGGCTACTACGTCAAGGATAAACATTCTCTGGTTAGTATTATCAATGCATTCCTGCAACTTGTTCAGGAGGGTACGAATGGAGGGATCTTGTCTCAGAGAATCGCCGCTAGCACCGTAAAGGTTGTGGGCTTGCTCAATCTTTTCCTGAACTGATCGAGGGTTGGCTCGACTCTGGCTTTGTTCACCCATTAATCTTCTCTCACCTTAAATGTGGAGCCATAGAACATACCCTAATGGGAGAGATTTTCAAATACCAAAGTATTTTCTTAATTGTGGGTTCAGGTTTCGGCTTTTTTGTTTTTCTTCCCTGACACCCGACACCTGAAACCCTGAGATTTGGTGCTTGGAGTTTGATATTTTGCAATGCTCCATCACTCCATCATGCTGCCTTGGCGATTAGCGATCGAAGCACCCTTAGATTCTCTTTGTCTTCCTTAAGCTCTTTGCCCTTAGGGGTTTCAAGAACCATTGGGTGTTGCCGAAAACGGGAATCGTTCAGGAGGAGACGGAAGCCCTCCAATCCTATTTCTCCTTTGCCAATGTGTTCGTGACGATCCACCCGAGAATCAAGCGGTCGCTTGGAGTCGTTTATATGGAAGAATTTGAGTCTTTCCAGGCCAATGATCTGGTCAAATTTGGAGAGAGTGTCTTCATAGGTTACCCGGGTGCGAATGTCATAGCCGGCAGCGAATGCGTGGGACGTGTCGAAGCAGACACCAAGACCGTCACTGTACTGAGACTCACTTATGATGAAGGAGATCTCCTCGAATGTTGAACCCAGGTTTGTGCCCTGTCCGGCAGTGTTTTCAATGAGTACCATTACGGTAGAGATTTTCGAGCGAGTTATGGCGCAGTCCATGTTTTCAACAAACCGTTCTAGACCGGCCTCCACACCCTCGCCCCGATGGGAACCAGGGTGAGTGATAAGAAATGTAATTCCCAGTGTGGCTGCTCGCTGTAGTTCGTCAGCAAAAGCAGCCACTGATTTTTCCAGGGTTGTCGGGTCCGGGGCCGCCAAATTGATTAGATAAGTGTCGTGGGCGGCCACAGGCATGTAATCGTTTTTTTCCCACTGTTGGCGAAAGTCTTCCACCATTTCAGAGGTAAGTGGTACCGTCTGCCACTGTCGCTGGTTGCTTAGGAAAATCTGCAAGGCTTCGCCTTGAACCTCGCGGATTCGAGCAAAAGCCAGGTGCAAACCGCCGGCGATGGACATATGGGCTCCCAGTAGGGGCACGACGTGACCTCTTCAAAGAAAATCCAGCTAAATCTACAACGGCTTACCAATTCCAGCAGCCTGCAATTCCTTCTTCGTGATGGGACCGCGTTTACAGCACTCCAACAATTGGCCATTCACAGCTATTGACGGCACCGCGTTAACGCCGTAAGCTTTGGACTGCTCTACACCCTCATTATTATTCAGATTGTAAACTGTGATCTCGCAATGGGGACAGGCCAATTCATTGACCATGTCCACCACTCCCTCACAGACCGGACAACCGGCAGTAAAAATTTCGACTTTTCGTTTTTCTGACATGGCTGTAATCTCCCTTGCTGTTTTTCGCGACGTGGAGGAAACTCCCCGAACTTATTCCTTTGCTGTAAGGCAAACCAACGAGACATATTTCTCTCTGTAATCCACTGGATGAAGTGTACATCTTGCACTGTGGTATAAAGTCAAGCCATTTTTTCAGGGCTGAGACAAATCTCTTTTCTTCTGCTCGAACTCTTCTCTGTCGATCTCACCACTGGCGTAACGGCGTTTCAACAGATCCATGGGAGAATCCGGCCTCCCCTCCTCCGGCCTGTTTCGGGCTGATCCCCAAAGCCAACGAGCCAAGAAGACGAGGACCAAAATGATTAATCCCCCAAATACGAGCATCATGATGGGACCAAACCAGCCCATCATGCCATAGCCCCAATTCCCCATCATGCCGGGTCCCCAGGCTGGGGGCTCGCCCCTCTGGGCCAGGGGGATAAAAAGCCAGCCAAAATCAGCAAGAATTTTCGCCATAATTTTAATCATTGCTTTTCCTCCAAAATGTCTTTTGAATCAAATGCCTCGAGTATGGGACATTCACTGATCGGACCGCTCCCCCAACACAAGCCGGCGAGATGAGTGAGTGCCTCTTTAATCTTCTGGAGGGCTTGGATTTTTCCCGCCACATCAACAATCTTAGCCTCGGTCCGTCTTTTGACGTCAGCGCAGGTATAATTCGGGTCCACCCGCAGAGAGAAGAGCTCTGAGATCTCTTTTAGTGTAAATCCAAGCTCCTTGGCATGCTTGATGAACTGAAGCCGGGCGAGGTCAGACTGGGAATACTGCCGGTAACCACTCTCCAGCCGGGGAGGCTCGGGTATCAGGCCACGTCTCTCATAGTAACGGACGGTTTGAATATTAACCTTTGCCTTCTTGGCCAACTGGCCGATGGTCAATTGTTCCACTTTTCTACCTCATTAACGAGCCGGTGTTCGATCAACAACCTTCCCTTTATACGGCCCTGCTTTCTGAACGGCTTCAATCAGAGCAGCATCCGTAACCGATTCATCTGCGGTAAGCTGTGCTTTCTTTTCCTTGTAGGAGACCTTTACATCCTCGACACCCTGAACCCCTGACAGGGATTTTTTTATGGCAAGGGTTCACAGACTGCAGGTCATTCCTTCGATTTCCATCACGACTCTCTCCCCTGCAGCCGCGCTACTGGCGGCAGCCATGAGCATTACAACCACTATTATAAGTGACCACTGTTTGATCATGATAATCCTCCAAATTATCCGTAAGCCCATAGCAGAACTTGTTGAAATGAGGCGGCAATAACAAGAGCCCCGAAACCAACACACCAAATACCGCGGGCAATCCTTCGTGTCCGGACGTCCGCCTCACAACTGCAGTCCGGTTTCTGAACGTAGAGTTTCCAGAATGAAAATCCGAGCATCAGAAACCCGACACCTAACAGGTAGGGCCGCAGGGGTTCGAAAAATGACAGCTTTCCCATAAACCCGGCGGAGGCCCCGAAAAGGACAAATATGGCCGGGCCGATACAGCAGGATGCCGCCAAAACAGAGGCTGCGACGCTCCCCATGCTGGATATGTTCTCTTTTTTCATTTTTTCACCTCTCAAGGAAATATAAACATTATACCTAAGTATAGAGTCAAGGCCACCTCTGAGAAAAATGCGCGCTGACCTGTCAGACAACCTGGGAAAATCTTCCTGCTGTGAGTCTTCGTGGTTTCTTGGAAGTCCTACTTTTTTTGACGCGGGGCGAGCCACAGGGAGATACTCATGTTAAGATTGGCCGTAAGATTTCCAAAATGTGGATACTCGTGAAGCTGTTGCACTGGATTTGGTTTGCGGCAGAATTGGAAGGGGAAGGATGACAGTAAGTGTTACAAAACTGGAGCTGTTGTTTGTACCGGGCTGTGGAGCCATTGAAAGTACTGTGACCATGGTAAAGGAGGTTCTAAGAGAACTTGATTTGGCTGCGGATGTTTCAGAGATCATGGTGGATACCGAGGAGAAAGCCAGGGGGTTGAAATTTCTCGGATCCCCATCCATCCGTTTTAACGGTCGCGACATTGAGCCGGGTGCGGACGAGCGACAGGACTATGGTCTGGGATGAAGATTATATATCTACGAAGATGGGTCATCTTCGAAGGTTGTTTCCAGGGAGCTTCTTTTCGAGGCATTAGAAGGAGGTCTGTAAAACCCGACTTGTTTTAGACCACGTAGGCGCCAAGAAGGGTGCTTACAATGCGGAAGGCAAAAAGATTATTGTTCTAAATGGTGGTGGTTAGATGACAAGAGAAGTAAGAAGACGGCTGTTTCATCAGGTCGATATATATCCGGTAACCTGCGAGAAACTTTCAGAAGGCAGATCCAATCTGGAAGTTTTAGAGGCGGTGATCCGAGGTGGGGCCAAAATTATCCAACTGAGGGAGAAAGAATATCAAAGGAAGGATTTGTACCATCTGGCTCTGAAATTCAGGGAGATGACTGCAAAGGCCGGGGTTCTGCTCATCATCAACGATCATGTGGATATTGCTCTCGGTGTGGAGGCGGACGGGGTCCACCTGGGTCAGGAGGATTTGCCTGTGCAGGTAGCGACAAAGCTGGCACCGGAGTTGCTCATCGGAGCCTCCACTCACTCTCTCGAACAAGCTCTACAGGCTGAAAAGGATGGGGCCGACTACATCAACATTGGTCCCATATTCATAACCAAAACCAAAGAAGGGGTAGAAAGTTCCTTGGGACCCGAGGCTATCGCCAGAATCAGCCCGCAAATTAAAGTACCTTTTACCGTTATGGGGGGAATTAATGAGGAGAATTTAGAGCTAGTTCTCGCCAAAGGGGCTCTGAGGGTGGCTATGGTAACGGCCATTACTAAGGCTCCTGATATTGCGGCAAAGGTGAAGTCCTTGAAAGAAAAAATTATGGAATTTTCTTGGAAATAGTAGCAAGAGGGTTATGAGGTATCAAAGATTCATGCCAGGCCAGGTCGAGATAGGATCGGTTGAGCGGACAATGTGCATTCCCGCCTCGGCAAACCTTTGAAAAGCTGCGTTCGCTTCCTCTGTGTAGTCCACAACACCAGGAATTACCACGGGAGAAGAGCAATCTTCCAGTAGATACACTTTCTCAGCCAACTTCCTATCGCTGCAGGAAATTTCATTCAACATATCGTCAATTGTCCAGGCCACACAGTGACTCTTGGCCTCACCCCCAATAATGACTGCATCAAAGTCCAGCAGCTTTCGGATAAATCTGAAGTTCTTTTGAGCGATCTCCTTACCATCCGCGTCCTCTAACACCTCAGGGCTGAGAACAGAATAGTTCTCTGTGAAGGGATTTCCTCCTTTTTCTTGGAAATCAGGCTGACTATAGCGGGCAATACCATGGAAGAAGATGGCTTCTTCAACCGCTGAAACCAGGGCATGACCAATCCCGCCTAACATGGCATGATACGGCCAAATGGTGAGATCATATTTGCCGCCTTCCTTCAACTTGCGGGTATAGTGACGCAAGTATTCCTGACCGTAGTCCTCGTCGACGTGGAGACTAGATGCAAGTTTGGAATTGAATTTCCACACACCTTGCTCGATTTCTTCCGTGGATATAAGGGTATAAGGTGGTGGATGTTCTCCCTTGTCGTTAACGAGAAAGATGGAGTGGAAGATCTGCATCACTTGGTGCGTGTCCATCGTCGGGCATATCTCAGTAATCACATCTAGGTTGCGATAGATGAATTCACATAGCCTCCGATTATCGTCAACGGCTCCCGTTCCTGAAGCTCCCCCTACGTATAACTCAAACTCTGGGATGCAAAACGTATTCTGCACATCAACCAACAGGAGCGAGATCCTGAATTTGTCACGAGAAGCAGGCTGTATCTTGTGTTGTTTTGCCCATCTTTCAGCATCTTCTGCGCGTTCCTGGTAAGGAACTTTCCACACTTCACCCACTTTTTCTGGATTCGAGTGGGGTGGAACAGGAAGTTCGTGTCTTGCCATCGATGATCCCTCTCACTTCATTAACCCTAGTATAATACATTTTAGATTTTAGATTGCAGATCACCTAATTCCAAGAAAAGTCATTTAAATTCTCTTAAATCCGAGATCCGAAATCCGCAATGTACCCCTAGTCCCATTTTCTAAGGTCTAGGATGCGCTTCTCAGCTTCCTGAATATCATTTTCACTGACAAAGGTCACATCCGCTCTCAGCTTGAGCACAGAGCGGATTCTCTCCTGGAGAGGAGAGGCCAATCCTTCTTGAGATGATGGTTCGGCTAAAACCGCACAAAAGGTGAGTTTGTCGCGGTCTTGTTCTCGCTCCACCACTGCCTGGGCAGTTTGAATCTCTGGGAAGGCAGCTACCACCTCTTCCACCTGTGAGGGATGGATGAACATTCCACGTACTTTGGTAACCTGGTCCACCCGACCCACCAGTTTCATGAGGCGAGGAGACGTGCGGCCGCAGGGACAGGGTTCCTCCTCGTAATAGGAGAGATCTCCAGTGCCAAAGCGGATGAGAGGGTAGACTGGATTTTCAAGTAAAGTGACGACCACCTCACCAACCTGGCCCGGTCCTAACTGCTTGCCGGTTTCAGGGTCAACCACCTCTATGACTCTAAAGTCAGCGTAGTGCATGCCATTCTTCTCACCACACTCATACGCAATGCCACCCACATCCGCAGTGGCGAGAAACTGGCGCACGAGAATGCCATAGTCTTCTTCCAAGCGGGTGCGACTGGCAGCGGTAAGCATCTCACCGGCTGTGACCGCTATTTGCAAACTGAAATCCCGGCGGAAATCCTTGCCCTCCTGTTCTGCGCGTTCAATGATGGCCTGGAGAAAGCTCGGGACTCCCACATAACCGGTAAGCTTGAGTTCCTCCATAAGCTGGACTTGAGTTTCAGTGTTGCCTATACCTCCGGGGACTACTGTGCAGCCAATACCGCTCAAGGCCTCATCACACATGAGCCCCCCCGGCGTGAGGTGGTAAGAGAAGGTATTCAGCACCCTGTCCCCGGGGCGGAAACCCGTATTAAAGAAAACCCCTTGCAATCGCCAGTAGTCAGCTTGATGTCCCTCAGGGTCAAAAATAGCTCCAGGAGAACTGTAAATCCGGCGGAGTTTGTTCAGATCTACCCCCAAGAAGCCACCAAAAGGTGGAGAGGCTTGCTGTAGTTGTCGCATCTGGGCTTTGGGGGTGATGGTCAGTGACTGGAGATCTTCAAAAGAGCGGATGTCGGCAGGTTCCATTCCTGCCGCCTTGAATTTCTCTCGCATAGCGGGGGCTTCTTCAAAGGCGATCAGAACCGCCCGCTGTAGTTGATTTTCCATGAGCCGTTTTTTCTCTTCCCAGGGAAGTGTTTCTAGCTGTTCATCGTGGTAGCCGCGCAAGCGCTCATCTTTTTTCATGGTCTCTTTCCTCGGTGTGTTGGACGTCAGACCGTAGGGATGGAGTAATGCTCAAAAAGCTCAGATGAAATACTGTAAGCGTGGATCAACCTAGGCCCAGTTCTTTTTCGCCAATTTCCTTACGGACTTGATCCTGAAGTGCTTGAAGCCGGGGGGTTATTTCCACTGGATAGTTTGGGTTTCCTTCCAGGTCCTTGTAGGTTTTCGGGAGCAGGGCAAATTCCTTATGAAAAAGTTCCTGAATTTTAGGCAAGGGCTCCGATGGGAGCAGCCTCTTTCCATCTTTCATCACCGGTACGAGCAGTGATTCAGAGTCGGCAATGTCATCGTCAAGCAAGCCGATTAGGTCCCGTTTGAAAAAACCGTCTTTCGTCCGTTGACGAAACACCTGCTTTGGGCCCGCCAAGGAAACCTTGCCGCTGCTTAATTTCATTACCGGTCTACCGTTATACATGACCATCTTATAGGCCATGTCAAGGTAAGGAGCATCAGCAGAGACCCCCATTTTTGTACCAACACCGAATGCATCGATATTGGCGCCATCGGTCAGTATTTTCTGGATCTTGAATTCGTCGAAGCCACCGCTGGCAAAGATTCTAACATCTGGAAAGCCAGACTCATCGAAGATTTCCCGCACCTGCTGGCTGAGTTGAACCATATCGCCGCTATCCAAGCGAACAGCTCTAAGACTGTCGCCGGCCTGTCGCATCTCGCCAGCCACGGTCACCGCTTTTCGGGCACCGGCCAGGGTGTCATAGGTGTCTATAAGGAGGACGGTATTATCCGGAAATGACTTGGCAAAGGCGCGGAATGAAACGATTTCTCGGTCAAAACTCTCAACGTAAGAGTGGGCCATGGTCCCGTGGATGGGCAGACCGTATATCTTACCCGCCTGGACATTGCTGGTGCCTATGAAACCACCAATAAAACTAGACCTGGCTACCATGAGACCGGCATGCATGCCGTGGGTGCGGCGCAGGGAAAAATCCACCAGTCGTCGCTCACCAGCTGCATAGAGACAACGAGAGGCCTTTGTAGCAACTAATGTTGGTAAGTTTATAGAATTGATGACAAAAGTCTCCACCAGCTGGGCTTGCATAACAGGGGCGGTAATCTCAACCAGCGGCTCATCACAGAAAGCAATGCACCCTTCGGGAATTGCTCTCACCTCGCCGGTAAAGCGAAGCGCTTCCAAAAACTGAAGGAATCTGTCGGGGAAGAGAGAAGTCTGTTCCAAGTATTCGAGATCGTCAGGACGGAAGTGGAACGACTCCAGATAATCGAGGAGAGGATCCAGACCAGCACAGACCAAATAGGAACGTTTGGGGGGGTACTCACGTACCATAAGACTAAAGGTGGCCGGAGCGTACATGTCTTGTTCAAAATAACTGGCGGCCATGGTGAGCTCATACAGATCAGTCATGATTTCTCTGCTGTGCGGCTGATCTGTACCCATTGGCAAGACCCTCTTCTCTGGAGTGCTACTATTTTTGGCGATGAACAAACTATTCTCTGTTTAGCAGAAAGGGGTCAATGGTTCAAGATATTATACAATTCACAAGGTTAGCAGATATCTTGCCAGCGAGAAGGGGCAATCTACTATTGTGGTTCTCGGTGGGCAAAATTCGCCTGGTAGTTTTTACTAGCTATATATGAAATATAATATAGATAGTATTTATAGAAACGAGGGATATGTGTTTTTCTTCGGCTTATCGATTGCCGCTGTGGCACAAAGAGTGCACCTATATCACTTTGATTTCATTTGATCCGATGGAGCTATGAGCGATGTTGTATAAACCCGCTGAGGGTTTGCAGTCGGAGGCGGCTTCAATACCTAAATCTGAGGGAGACCCTTCAGCCGATGCCTGGTTAACCAATTTTTTTACTGAAAATCACCTGGATTTCGAGACTCAGCCTGACGAGGTGGCCTCACCCGAACAGGTGCGTTTCGTTGTCCATTTGCCAGAGAATGCGGTCTACTATCCTTGTTCCACCGAACTTTTCGAAGCTATCCTAAAAAGGCAGTCCAGGACATATCTCCATGAACGCTATCAGGAAGTTTGGAGGGTTGTAGAGCGGTTGGTCCAAGACTTGATAGCCGATGAGTCCCGAAGGACTTTTCTCACAGAATTACTGCGAATCAAATTCGAGCATGACACCCACGACGATATCCTCCTCCCATCGCGGCTTGAAAAAAGGCTTTTTAAAATTTTCATTGATAAAAGTAAAATCGACACCCCATATTTTCCCGCCAAAGTACAACAAAATAAGATGGTGAACGAATTGGTGGCAGGTCCTACCTTCTGGAACAGCTTCAACTGGATTGACCAGCAAACCATTCTGAGTTTCGAGAGCCTTGAAGAGCTCAAGTCGGAGGCGGCCAAACTGCAATTGCGGAGGCTCCTCAACCTCTGTGTTGCCAGTGAGCTCTGGGAAACCGGAGAGGCTGAGGCAGGTCGGCCAAAGGTGGACTTTAACAAGATTTTACATCGGCGATTGAGCGGAAATGGAGTGAAACCCCTGCAAGATTATCTACAGCGCCCGCAGGAGGCCCCCGGTACGTGCAGCGAGCCTCCCAAGAAGATCCTCTGGCTATGCAATGACGCGGGGGAGATCGTCGTTGACTTGAAGATCATGCGGTTCCTCCTGGGTTGGGGGCATAAGGTTATTCTGGTGGTCAAGGACGGGTTCTACCTCCATAAGGTTACCAGATACGACGTGGAGCACGACCCTTTGCTGATGGAGGAGGTACATGATGCGGACCATATCAAAGACCCGAGTATCTCAAAAAAAGAACTGCTGGAGAGGCTCAAAACAGACACGCAGCTTTTCATTATCTCCGATGGGACTCAGGAACGTCTGAATTTCCTGCTCACCTCCACTACCTTTGCCAGAATGTTCAAAGAAGCCGATGTGGTCATATCCAAGGGGGAGGAGCAATGGCGGCGGCTCTTTGGTACCCCGTTTCAGTTTACCAGGGATATTTTCAATGTACGATTGGGCCCTGACGGACAAGAGGTGATCGTAAGTTACAAACCAAAACATGCCGAGGCGGTAAAGTTCTCAGAACAAGATCTCAAGGAAAAAGCCAATGGCATCATCCGTGAGATGGCTGCGGCAAAGGATCGCGGCGATAAGGTCATTTTTTACAGCGCCATCATTGGTAGCATCCCGGGTCAGATGGACACCGCCTTTCAGCTTCTCAAAGTTTATGTGGATGACCTTCGCAAAAGTTACAAGAAGAGCTTTATTATTAATCCAGCCGAGCACTTCGTTCCTGGGATGGACGCTGACGACCTCATGTATATGTGGGAAGTGGTGCAGCGGAGCGGTTTAATCGACATATGGAGATTTCAAACCGTAGAAGATATTGAGACAAGTTTTAGGCTCCTGAATAGGGAGGTCGCACCGGAGTGGCTAGGTAAGGACGCCACCTACAGCACCGGTTGCACCAAGGAGATGAAGCTCGCCATAGAGGTGCAAGGTGAGCATCCAGAAATGCAGATCATAGGACCCGCCACAGAGAGATTCCTGCGCCGATCCGAGTACGGAATAGGCAAACTCTACGACCGACAGCTAAGCGATATTAGTCTTCCTTAAGGAAATTTCAGGTGTCAGGCTTCAGGTGTCAGTCATTTGATAGGTTTGAAAGTCAAGGGTGAATGAAGTTAGTTTTTTATAGGACAGCTCCTAATTAGCTATGGTAGAATTGCTATACTCTAGGTAGCTACACTGACCCCTGACCCCAAATCGCGGACCCCTGGAAAACATGCCATACGAGAGTATAGACGTTGAATGCTATAGCGGCTATCGGGCTAATGAGCGCCCAGTAGCGTTTACCTTTCAAGACCGTCGCTGGCAGGTAGAGGAAATCATTGATCGCTGGTATGAGGGAGAGGTTCAGTCAAACGAACCCGCCTTAGATTACTTCAAGGTGCGCACCGTAGAGGGTAGAGTATTTCTCCTCCGTTACAACTCACTGTTTGATGCCTGGTCGATCCGTGTCCCACCGCAATCAACCCATTGAATTGGTGCTACCTTCAACTTTCACCACGAAGATCACGAAGGACACGAAGAAGCATCAACTAAGTGAAGATTCTGTGTAACTCCGTGTGGATCCGTGGTGGTTATGCGGCCTCAGCCTGCGTCCTTATCGCTTTGTTCCACTTCGTGTACTTCGTGACCTTCGTGGTTTAACTCTGTGGTTCTTAAGGAGATATTTTATTGCGGATTCGCGCTGCCGCTTCTTCGGTATTTTCCCGATTACCGAAAGCACTGAGGCGAAAATACCCTTCACCGGAGGGGCCAAAGCCTGACCCGGGCGTTCCTACCACGTGTGCTTCAGCAAGCAATTGATCAAAGAATTCCCACGAGCTCATACCACCGGAAGTTTTCATCCAGATGTAAGGTGCATTTACCCCACCGTACACAGTAAAACCAGCAGAAGTGAGGGTCTTCCGAATTATCCGGGCGTTTTCCATATAGTAACGAATCAGTTCTCGTACCTGGTTCTTACCTTCATCGGAGTACACGGCAGCGGCAGCGACCTGTACGGGATATGATACGCCGTTGAATTTGGTAGTGTGGCGACGGTTCCAGAGTTGGTTAATACTTACCGGTTCGCCCGACGCGGTTCGAGCCACCAAGCCCTTCGGCACAACAGTGTAGGCACACCTGGTGCCAGTGAACCCAGCTGTTTTGGAAAAACTCCTGAACTCGATGGCACATTCCTTGGCGCCGGGTATTTCATATATGGAATGGGGAATGTGCTCCTCGGTGATATAGGCCTCATAGGCACCATCGAAGAGGATTATCGTCTGGTTTTCCAGGGCATAGTCCACCCATGCCTGCAGCACCTGTGGATTCGCCACAACACCTGTGGGGTTATTGGGAAAGCAGAGATAAATGATGTCTACCTTGCGGTCCGGCAACTCGGGCAAGAAGTCATTTGCTTCGGTGCATGGCATGTAGTAGAGGCCATGGTAACGGCCCTGCGCATCGGCTTCACCAGTTCTACCTGCCATGACGTTGGTGTCAACGTAAACGGGGTATGCCGGATCAGCCACAGCGATAATATTATCCACCGCAAAGATTTCCTGAATATTGCCACTATCGCATTTGGAGCCGTCACTGACAAAGACTTCGTCGGAATCGAGACGAACGGACCTGGCCTCGTAGTCATTTGCTAAGATAAGATCTATGAGAAACTGATACCCTTGCTCGGGGCCATATCCCCGAAAGGTCTCGGGTTTGCCCATCTCGCTAACGGCCTGATGCAAAGAATCGATGACCGCAGGTGGCAGGGGTTGGGTGACGTCACCGATGCCTAATCGTATTATTTCAACTTCAGGATTTGCATCGGTAAAAGCCTGAACACGACGTGTTATTTCAGGAAAAAGATAACCAGCTTTCAACTTCAGGTAGTGCTCATTTACCAGCGCCATACATCTATCCTCCCTACAATGATTTCTGTGACGAGCGTTAATGATACAAAGTTTGTCTGTATAAAGACAAGGACAAATAAGCATCTAGCTGCCTTCAGGCAGTGGTGCAAGACTAGGCTGTCAAGTGGCTCTGGCTACCCGGAGATCACTACTCCAGCAACAAAGGAAAGACATCCATTTTACTCATTGTTTCACGTGAAACATCGACTGATATGAAGGCGGTATTTCTCTTTGAAAATTAGAGGCGGTGTGCTATTGTGTGCCGCATAATTAAGGTTAATACCAATCGCAAGCTAGATCAACAGGCCACCTGGGATTGGCGGCTATCAGAAGTAGACTCCGGAGCAGCACATAGAAAGTCGTGGTCAACAGATAAGGAAGGGCAAGGACCGAGGATAATCCCGGGGATGATAGGTAATAGGGTATGACCAAGATCATTGCCATCGCAAATCAGAAAGGGGGAGTGGGGAAGACTACCACTTCCGTAAATCTCGCCTCTTCGCTGGCCGTGGCTGAACGACGCACCCTACTTGTGGACTGTGATCCCCAAGGAAATGCCACCAGCGGGCTAGGTGTTCATCGAGACAAGATAGAGAAAGACCTCTATCAATTACTCATCAACGAGACTGAACCCTCGGAAACTGTCTGTACAACAGCCTTACGATATTTGCATCTCATTCCTGCAACCAGAGAGCTCATTGGCGCCGAGATTGAACTGCAGGTTCTCGAGGCGAGAGAAAAGATATTGGGTCATGGTCTCAGCAGCATGGTCTCCCAATATGACTACATCATTCTGGACTGCCCACCTTCGCTTGGATTGCTTACCGTCAATGCCCTGACAGCCGCCAAGACAGTGATAATCCCCCTGCAATGTGAGTACTACGCCATGGAGGGATTGAGTCAGTTGCTTAGGACCATTCAGTTGGTAAAAAGAACGCTCAATCCTGGCTTGGGTGTTGAAGGTATCTTGCTTACCATGTTCGACAGCCGGAACAATCTCTGTCACCAGGTTGCAAGTGAGGTCAGAACTCACTTTAAAGGGCGGGTGTTCAAAACGGTGGTACCCCGCAATGTTCGACTGAGCGAAAGTCCCAGCCATGGTAAGCCTGCCCTCCTCTATGACGTAAATTCAAAAGGCGCGCGGGCTTACTTGGAACTGGCAAAAGAAATGATCAGGCGTGAGTCAAATAAGGACAATAGCTAATCACGCTCTGGGTGGCAACTAGCACAGAGGATAAAGAGAATCGGCCATTGAGGGAAAGACGGGGTTAGGTTTTGCTGGGTCAGGAGATTATTCTTGTCAGTGGTCAGTCGTCCGTGGTCCGTTGCAGAAGATGATTCTTAAATACCTCTTTCATGTCTGTAAAGGGTTTAGGGGCAAATGATCTTGATTGTGCAGTAGAGGTAAAGGGTTTTACGCCACGGACAACCGACAACGGACAACTGACGGTAGAACACACCAGGGTGGCGAAAAAGAGCTTGAGACTTTGAGTTGGTCGCTAACGGAAGATTACCAATAACACCGAAAAGAATAGGTTAGAAAGGCTATGGAGCGAAGCAGCAAAAAGAAAGGATTGGGCAAAGGGCTGGGAGCGCTTTTTCCTGACGCTGACCTTTTGGCACGCACTGGCGATCAATTTTTCTACTGTGGCATTGAGGAGCTCACCCCCAATCCCTACCAGCCGCGGCAAAATGTTCGGGATAAGGCCTTCAACGAACTGGTGGACTCTGTACGTGAAAGGGGCATACTGCAGCCCCTCTTGGTGAGAAGCACAGAGGGGGGATACCAGTTAATAGCAGGGGAAAGGCGATGGCGGGCCGCACAGGTTGCTGGGCTACAGCGGGTCCCGGTAATTATAAAGGAGAGCGCTGAGCCAGAGTCATTTGAACTAGCTCTCATTGAAAACATTCAGAGAAAAGATCTTAATCCCATCGAAGAAGGAGAGGCCTACAGAAGACTCCACCAGGAGTTTCAATTAAGCCAAGAGAAAATTGCCAAGAAGATAGGGAAAGACCGCTCCACTGTGGCCAATTTGATTCGTCTGCTGAAATTGCCTGGCAAGATACGTAATGACATAGTGGATGGGGTGTTGAGCATGGGGCACGCTCGAGCACTGCTGGCTTTACCTGCTGCAGATGCACAACTGCGAGCTAGAAATACCATTGTCAAACGAAGCCTTTCCGTACGGGAAACAGAAAAGTTGATCCAGGCTCTGCTCAAGAAAAAGAAGAAAGTGAAAGCTGCAACGCCGCTTGACAGCCATGAACAAGCCATTATCGATCGACTTATTCGTCACTTCGGTACCAAAGTGAATATCGCTCGTCGAGGCAAGAGGGGTAAAGTAGAGATCGAATTCTATTCTGACGAAGACCTTCAACGCATTCTGGATCTTTTCTGGAAAAGCTCTTGAAACATCCAGGCTAGTTTTCTTTAACTCTTCAAAATCTTGTTCCATCCTTTGTAGATGATGTTCTCTGCACTTTCTACAGTGAATAACTAGCTACATAATTAATATATATCTTGATAATCTGTGTCCATCTGTGTCCCAATTCTACCACAGAGTAGATGTGCAAACTTGAGTAGAATGAGAAAAGTGGGTTAATGGGCTGAGTATGCATTCGCAATAGGGAGTGCAATCATGGCAGTACACGTGGTTATTGATGGATATAATCTTATTCGCCAGTCTGCGACGCTCAGCGCACAAGAAGAGTTGTCCCTCGAGCTGGGGAGGGATGCCCTACTTGAACGTTTGCTGCAGTACAAGCGGGTGCGAAGTCACCGAATAACCGTAGTTTTCGATGCTGCCAACAAACCGCTTCTTGCTGAACAACGTAGCCAACATAAAGGGATAAGAATCATTTACTCAGGGCAGGGAGAAACGGCTGACACAGTGATTAAGAGGATTTGTCAAAATGAAGGTGAAAAGGTACTACTAGTGACCACAGATCGGGAGTTGGCCAGCTATGCTGAAGCGAGTGGTTCTGTGGCCATGGATTCAGAGGATTTTGAAGCAAGAATGGAAATGGTCCTCTATATGGACGCCAAGGGAGTAGGAGAAGAGGATGAGGAAGAGAGATGGCATCCCGACAAGGGAACGCGCAAGAAAGGGCCTACGAAGAGACTCTCAAAAAAGGAGAGAAGACGACGCGAGAAGTGGCAAAAGGTTTAGGGATTTCAGACAGCACTGCCAAAAGGGCGAATCGGGGGGCGTTGACTTGCGTTTGTCAGTCGGGCGAAAGTGACGATCAGTCTGCCTCTTCTTCGTCTTGCTCTTCTTGGCTCTCTGTAAGCTCTTCCTCGTCAACATCGGTAGCTTGCTCTATCTTGCCCTGCCGCCGCGCCATCTTGTCCAGGGCCTTTTGCTTGCGCTTTCTCTCTTTCTGCCGTTTCATAAAGCTGTGTTGACCACGTCTTGCCATTGCACTCTCCCATCTCCAAACTCTTTGGTTGATCCCGCTGAGTCCGGGGGTTCGGTGGTAGAGCTTACCTAGCCTCACCTTGCACTAGAGATCGACAAAGTGCTTACTGTCGGCCATAAAGGCCGGCTTGCCCACCTCCTTGAATCCAGCAATAAAAAACCCCAAAAGTGCCTACAGACTCTGGAGTTACGCGCCAAAATCAACGAAAAAAGATGATCAACTATGACACTTCTTGACAAAGTAGTCAAGAGGCCCGGAAGCAGGAGTTTCCCCATTTTTTTGTTGGTATGAGTGTATTAAGAATCATTGAGACAAATCCATCTGGACATTCCCTCCGCTTACGCTCGGCCTGCTGTCCTTGCCGTGCGGTGGTGCTTCGGGCCGGAGTAGATGGCAGCCCGAGCTGCGGATATTGCCAGCCTCTGCCGTATTGCCTGGGCAGGCTGATCTATAGAAATTGGCATAGGCTGGCAACATACGCAGCTTCGGGAAAATCCCAGCCCTCAAGCTCCATCTAGACAGAGCTCATTGCAGTGGTAGCTCATACCCATCATCGTGTAAGGAGGCCACGTTTGGGTGAGGCCTGCGAAAATAAAAAGGGCATCTTGTCCTGCTCAGACAAGATGCCCTTGATAGGCGTGTTGCTACTAACTAAACCTTGGTGACGTTCACTGCAGAAGGACCTTTTTGGCCCTGCTCCACATCAAAAGTCACGCTGTCGCCATCATTGAGAGATTTGAAACCCGTTGCGTTGATCCCTGAGTGGTGAACAAATACATCCGGGCCTTCTTCCTGCTCGATGAAGCCGTAGCCTTTGCGCTCATCAAACCACTTCACAATTCCATTAGCCATTGTGACACCCTCCTTTCAAAGAAATTCTCATAGTTCCAAACTCGAGGTTGCCACTTTTGACAAATGGTTCTTCCCCCAGAACGAAACCGGGTCGTCAACAAAGACGGCCCTTTATTGATTGGCGGGACCATAACCTAGTTCTTAGGTGAAAGTCAAACCATTTATGATTATTATCCTCCTTGCCTCAATCAGGGGGCAAGCAGGGAAGTATCGCTCAAGCCGTTGATTAATCATAAAGCATTCTCCAGAGGCTGTGGTACTATGTAGCATAGACAACAATAATGATCTGGTAAAAAGTCATTAATGAGACGGCACAGTAAATCCGCCTGCGGCGGACAGATGGACTTTTTACCAAGCCGTCAATAATACCATCTGAAGTTCCCTGCTAGCACTATTAGAACGGAGGTTACAGCGATGAGAGAGTTGGTTGAAATCATGGCGAAGGCGCTGGTGGACAATCCAGATCAGTTGGAAGTAAGCGAGATCGCTGGAAGTGACACTTTAGTGATTGAATTGAAACCAGCCAAGGAGGACATCGGCAAGATAATTGGCAAGAAAGGGCGCAATGTGCAGGCTATGAGGACCCTTTTGAACGCTGCCGCTGGCAAGCTGAGGAAGCGTGTGGTTCTTGAGATTATTGACCAGTGATGAGCTACTATACTCGGTCAACATTTGATGGATCATATAAACTCCTAGCCAATCACTCCGAAAGTTTATATTACATCCCTTAATTTAAACTTCGCCGGATTTTATACTGGTACAATATCTTGACAGTTGGCAAGGCAGGGACACCGGAGGAGGGGAAGCAGCTTCATACCTTCCTCTCCTTTCCCTGTAGCAGGTTACGTATGTTTTGCTTGTGTCTGATCACAATGCAAATGGCAAAAATCGAGCTAAGGCCAACATATAGGGAATGGTATCCTGTAGCCGCCGCCCAAACTGGTAGGGTCAGAAGGGCTGTGAGAGAACCAAGGGAGACATACCGCCAGAGCAAGGTCACAAGCAGGAAAATTACAAGTGCAGCCAAAGCTGCTTTGGGCATGAGGACGAGCGCAATGCCAAATGCTGTGGCCACGCCCTTTCCGCCGCGGAAGCGAAGAAAAAGCGAGGCAAGGTGGCCGGAAAAAGCGGCCAAGGCCACGAGGGCAACTATGAGAGAGGCTCTCTCCGCTTCACCAGACCACAGACTTAACGCCACTGTAACCGGCAGCGCTCCCTTGCCCATGTCGATGATGAGAACCAAGAGGCCCCATTTTAAGCCAAGGCTGCGGGCAACGTTGGTGGCACCGATGTTATGGCTCCCAACAGTACGTACATCAATATCAGCCACCCAGCGACCGATCAAATAGCCGCTGGGCAGTGATCCTAACAGATACGCAGCCAATACAAAGAGAGTAATGCTTAACCACTGCATGCGCTTTTCTCTCGGGGTTAACCCTAATGCTGCAAACCTATGTGGGTTTGCAGCATTAGGGTTAAATACCATCACAACTTACCGGCAGCCTCCTCCACAAGGCAAGTGATTTTTTTGTGAGATCCCTCTCTTCGCAAAGCAAAGGCAGAACCTTTGCTTTAAGACCGCGTCTCCTCCAACTGATCCTTGCGGGTAACATTAGCACAGGGAATTCCTGTTTTTTCTTGCTCTGGTTAGGCATAGTGGTATATCGTGCCTACTGTTAATCCGGGCTAGACAATAATTGCCGATTCGAAAGTACAGGGTAGTGAGGACAGCCTCATCAATACATGAGTTGACGATATGAAAATTTGCGTTATTGATGGCATGGGCGGTGGCATCGGGAACGCCCTCATCAAGAAGATCAAAGCAGCCTTTCAAGAACAGGTGGAAATTATCGCCTTGGGAACCAATGCCATTGCTACGGCGCAAATGATGAAAGCCGGAGCGAATAGAGGTGCTAGTGGTGAGAATGCGATTACTGTGACTGTTCCCAAAGTGGATGTCATCGTTGGTTCCATATCAATAATTCTCGCCAATGCGATGATGGGCGAACTGACCCCTGGTATGGCAGCAGCCGTGGCAAGCAGCCCCGCGCCCAAGATGCTTTTGCCGCTCACCCAGGAAGACGTGGAAGTGATAGGGGTTTCCGCTGAGCCGCTGCCTCACCTTGTGGATCACCTCGTAGAAAATAGGCTACGCCCGATGGTTGAAGCCTCCCTTCGAGAGTAAAGTGCCATTTTAACCCACACTGCACGCCGGATTCCGGTGTTGTTTCACGTGGAACACTCCATGGAAACCAAGAGTTCTCTCCCTTTGGGACAGATCAGTAAGAGTCTAACCACTCGGTGGCTGGGGAGGACCGTTCATTTCTACAATGAAGTGGATTCAACCAATGCGACTGCAATGGATCTAGCGCAACAGGATGCGCCGGAAGGCACGGTTGTTCTAGCAGAACAACAGCTGCGTGGTCGTGGTCGAGGGGACCGCTCTTGGCATTCACCCGCTGGAGTAGGTATTTACTGTTCGATTGTCCTGCGACCGGAATTGGCGCCCGCCAAAACAATGCTTCTAACCCTGATGACGGCGGTGGCAATAGCAAGGGCTGTGGCTCTAGAAACTAATCTTTCACCTCGAATCAAATGGCCAAATGACATCCTCATCAATGATAAAAAGGTAGTGGGAATTCTTTTGGAAAGTAAGGTGGGGGCAACTGGGGTGGAGCATGTGATAATTGGTTTTGGTATTAACGTTAATCACACCCCGGCTGATCTTCCCCAAGAGCTGTTGTTGGCTGCAAGTTCTCTATTCATTGAGCTCGGCGAGCCGGTGGACCGGAGTAAATTGATTACCAAGATCTTGGCGGAAGTTGAATATCTTTATGAAGGGCTTCAGCAGGGTGATTTGGCAATAATCCTTGAAGAGTGGCGCCATTTTTCGGCCACATTGGGCCGGCACGTCCGCATATTGCAGCAGGGAGAGCTAACAGAGGGTATTGCTGTCGATGTTACAGAAGAGGGAGCTTTGTTGGTCCGAGTGGAACAGGACTCTCTCATAACGGTTCACGCAGGAGATATTGAGCATCTGAGGAATGTAACTGATGATGCAGATAGGCCAACCGATTGCCCTCGGTAGCCCGGAGGGTCAAACAGAAAGGTTTTCAAGGAAGGAGGTGGGGTGATTTGAATCCTGAAACCTACATACCACCGGCTTTTTCCACGTCTTCCTGTTTTTTCTTACAAGAGATACAATAAGTGGTAACCGGTCGAGCCTCCAGTCGCTCATCGCCAATTTCGTCACCACACCCCTCACAGATGCCGAATTCTCCGGAATCAATTCGCTCTAAGGCGCTTCTTATTTTGGTAAGGAGTTTACGCTCACGATCACGGATCCGCAGCATGAAATTGCGGTCCGACTCCAGAGAGGCCCGGTCGGTGGGGTCCGGAAAGCTTTCGTTCGTGGTGGTCATACCGGAGACAGTCTTTTCCGCTTCGGCTAGTATCTCCTGAAACCTTTCTGATAACATTTCTCGGAAATAATTAAGTTTCTCCTTTTCCATCCTCTAACTCCCCTATGCCACTAGTAGAAGAGAGACTTTTTAGCACAGGATTCCACTTATGTAAAGGATAAAATATGCGCACCGTTCAAAAGCTTTGGTCTCGATAATGTCCGCTCCTACCACCGCTTTTTTCTAGCAAACGTATATCATTAATCATCATACCCCGGTCATGCGACTTACACATGTCGTATATGGTCAATGCTGCTGTTGAAACCGCTACTAAGGCCTCCATCTCAACGCCAGTTCGATCGGTGGCATTTACCTCCGCTTGGATGATGATTTCTGAGGCGTTGTTGTCAGGGGTGAAGTCTATGGTTATACTGGTCAACTTCAAGGGATGACAGAGAGGTATCAGTTCACTCGTTCGTTTCGCAGCCATGATACCGCTCAGTCGAGCCACACCCAAGACGTCACCCTTCTTCACATCCCCCCCGACGACGAGTTGTAGAGTCTCCTGTTGCATGCGAATCCGTCCGCTGGCAACCGCCCGGCGGTCAGTAACGGGCTTTGGACCCACATCCACCATTCGTGCCTGACCAGATTCATCAAAATGAGTTAGCTCTGACATCGTAATCCCCTACATCATTTTGAGGTTCGACTAATATGAATTTAATTATCTCTCGCCCGTTCCCTGCGAGCTCTGTGAGAGAATTATCCCATTTCAAGAGTGAGATCGTATGCGCAAGACCACATATAGATCACCCGATTCATCGTTGAGTTCGCCACCGTCTCCCTCGCGAGATATTTTCAGGCGAGTGTTGTTTTGTATCCCGGCCGGAATATCTACCTGCAAATCCTTTTTGACCTCACGACGGCCCTGACCATTGCAAGAATCGCACGAGAGTGAACGGAGACTCCCTTTGCCATTGCACTTGAGGCATTCGCCTGCAGCGGTAAATATTCCTGATGTTGCAGTGTACTTGCCACTTCCACCGCACCAAGAACAGGTTTGTAACGTGGAGGTTGGTTTTGCAGCATTTCCCTGACACTGGGGACAGGTTTCCATGATGTTAATCTGGATGTTTTTTCTGGCACCAATAGCGGCCTCTTCACGGGAAAGCTCAAGTTGAAAGCAGAGGTCAGCTCCGCGTGATGGATGTCGCTGAGATCCGGTTCCAGCAATACCAAGGAAGTCAAAAAATTCAGAAGAAAAGGTTCGCAGGACGTCCGCGGTTCGCTTAAAACCTCGATAACCGTGTTCTTTGAGCCCCTCATGACCTTTGTGGTCATAAAGACGCCGCCGTTCTTGATCACTCAAAACATGGTAAGCCTCGGCCACCAGTTTGAACATTTCCTCTGAAATTGGATCTCCCGGGTTGCGGTCAGGGTGATACTTGAGAGCAAGTTGCCGGAATCGTTTCTTGATATCCTCGAAAGAGGCACTCTCCTTCAGACCAAGAATTCCATAGTAGTCTCGACTGCTTGTCATAGCAGCACCGCCGTTAAACCAACGCTGTTCACTTGAAGTCAGAAAAAAGATCCTTTTTGATACGGAGAAAATTAATGATACTGTTTTCCATAATTGAATACAATGGCAGAATCCAACAGTAAGCGATCCTCGCATCGACTCGGATACACTTGCTTGTCTCATCCCCTACATCCTGTGAATCCCGTCAAATGAGTCAAGCTCTTATCTATTCGTGGTATTCGTGGCCTTAGCGGGTTGAACTTAAGTCTGCGTGTATCTGAGGTTAACTAATCGATGTCAGTCGCTGAATGTGGCCTAAGGGGGGCTATTGTCTATGAGGACTTTGAATCAGTGCTACCTTCGAAAACCCGTAATACGTCCTTAACGCGGTAAAGATCGCGCAAGAAATATGGTTGCCAGAAATGCTCTCCCGGAGGGAACAAGGCCAAGAAGGGGATACTGCGGCTTCCCATATTCTGGAGTAACCTTTTGGCGGGAGGGTTTTCCGTGGTGAGATCAGCCTTTAGAAGCAATGCATCATGTTTTCGGAAAGTCTCTACTACGGTCCGGTTCTGGAGAACGGTTTTCTCCACGAAGAGACAGTTGGGACACCAGTCCGCGGTGAAATCCACTACCACCCAACGGTTTTCCCTGGCAGCTTCCAGCAGTTTTGTATCCGCATAGGGCTCCCATTGCTGCGATTTCTCAGACACAAATTCCACATTTCGCGCCACAGAGGGCACTATATCCAAACTGACCCATCCTCCAACAACCATGATGATCACTGCCGCCAACCGAACGATTATGCGTCGGCGGGTGGAGTCGCTGAGGGTGGTCATCTTCCCCCAGATGTAGAAGCCTATGGCCAGGAAGAAACAGAAAAGGATCACTCCAACCGTCATGTGTTCCGGGAGGACAGCGAGTAAATAGATCACCGTGGCGAGAAGAGCAAAGCCCATAAGTCGTTCAAAATGGATGAGCCAGTTTCCAGGGCGGGGAAGCCACCTCAGAGTGTTGGGAAAAAGAGACATAACCACGTAAGGAGCAGCCATACCGAGACCCAGGCATGAAAATACGGTAAAAATCTGAATGGGAGGTTGGCGAAGTGTCCAGGCCAATGCTCCTCCAAGGAGGGGGCCGCTGCATGGCGTGGCCAAAAAAGTTGCCAATGTACCCTTATAAAATGATTCTAAGTAGCCATGCCGCTGGGCGCTGGCTTCTGTTCTACTGGTGGCAAAGTGGGGTATGGGAAGCTGGAAAACGCCGAAAAGAGAGAGAGACATGGCAAAAACCAGCCCGATCATTGCTATGAGAAATGATTGTTTTTGAAACAGTTCTCCCCAGCCGTATCCCGCAAAGCTGGCCAGAGCTGCAAGCACGAGGAAAACTGAAAATATTCCTGCCGCAAAGCTCAAACCCATGAAAGCCACACGACGTCCACTCTCCTGAGCCTGCTGGACAAAGCCCAGCACTTTAAGGCTGACAACGGGTAAGACACAAGGCATAAAATTAAGAATGAAGCCAGCCAGAAGGGCGAACAGGGCAGCCTTGACCATACCGCCTACCTCCAGGCTAGGCAAAACAGGCCGGGGATTCAATTCAGGGATCTCCCCGGGCTGGATGGGTAACTCCTTGATTGACTGGAGAGGAGTAGAGGCGGAAAAGGATGGTGCCAAGGTAGCTTTACTTTTAGCAACATGCGTGAGGCCAATATTCTTGCGCACCTGTAATGGAATAGCCCCTGCGGCCTCCGGGCTGCCGACAATGGTGAGCGTAGCGGCGAGGTCGGTTTTGTAAGGCATGCAGAGCCCTTCACGACAAACAAGGGTGCGGAGAAGCAGTTGAACCTGGTGACTTCCAGGTGACAAATTGCCTGGCGTAGATAACCTCACATAGATAGAGGTCTTCTTTTTATAGGCCCAGACCCATTCATCCGGGTCAAGGTCGAGTTCGATAAGTTTTTCCGCCGGGAGAAACCGGGCAGGGTCAGCCGTGACCCCTTCAGGAAGCGAGGTCACCTCAAGAATTGTAGGCAACCCGGGACCTGGACCTTTTGGATTACCATAAATATGCCAGCCGCGATCCAAGACAATATTCGCGACAACCCAGACCTCCTGGCCGGCGGCAACCTTGGAAGGATATGTCTTTACGTCAATCTTAACCGGCGGCTTGGAATTGAGCTGAATTTGATTCGTCGCCAGAGCAGGAGCAATCAGCCCTGGAAAAAGGAAAGCCAGGCATAATATCAGGGTGAGTTTAAGGCGGGTCATAAGGCTCGATTCCGGGATAGGAACACCTCCAACAATCCAGCAGATCATAAACAACAACGCAGCGGATGGCAAGCAGCTTTGCGTTTCAGCTGGCAGGAGGCAGCTGGCAGCGGGCAGCAGTTATCTCTAGCATTTCTCATTTTATATTGTGTTGAAATTCCTCAAGAATAATTCACTAAAGATAAAGCCTAATTGGTAAATGAGATATGATAAATGTGAAATGAAATGGCGTTTAGCGACGGATTAGATGAGAAACCAAAATCCCCCAAAATTTTCTCGGCCGCTCGAAAGGCGACACCGCTTTATAGTGCCAGCCAAGATGTTGGCCGCAGTGACGACAGAAGGCCATTCGCCAGCGGTAGCCCGGAAACCAGGTGTGGACCTCGGTGGTTCCTCCATGAACAACCGCACCCGGGCAGTCAGAAAAGGTGTGAAAGTCGCATTCGACGCCCGCCGGGTTGAGAAAAAAATGTCGATCGGAAGCATTTATGCGTAGGAGTCGGTCGGAATAAGTGACCAGGCCTCTACAAGCAGCACACTGGTAGGTTTTAGCGCCATTGCCACTGATTCCTTTCACGGGAGAAAAAAGGCTGAACATTATTGGTTCCAGAGTCAGGAAGGTTGAATGGCAGGTAACATACCAAACTCCCAAGAAAAGTCAATCCGGGTCAGGCAATCAGGAGTTATCCCAAAAATATTGTTTAAGATAGACAAATACGCAGTCATAATAAACAGTTGTCGGTGTCAGGAAGTGAAAATGAGTGGGGCGGCTGTTAATGGGTCAAGGGGGAGGCTGCGGAACAACGAGCACCTGAGCCACCTCTCCTTCTACTCTTAGCCCCGCTAAGGCCAGCATGAAGATTTGATGCTTTCTCAAAAGCTACACTGCCATAAATAGCGCGAATCGTGCTCGTGGTGGAGTAGCCTCCCCCTTGGCCATGGCTTTTCGCCAATTAGTCCTGAAAAAATGGAGAATTTCTGGGGTCAGTCAATACGTCAAATCGATATTTCTCAGCACTTTGCAGAAAAATCAGGAGGGCAGATCTTAGGAAGAACGAATAAGCGAAAACGGATAACGATCCCTGCTGCTTAATGGCTAGTTAAAAAACCCATGCCTTTGTTCTTGCGAAGAGAAATCCAACCTGATATACCTATCGGTGATCAATATAGTGATGAGATGGTTTTTGACTGAGGGGCACTGGCGCACAGCATCCCTACTTTCAGATATCATTCCCAATAGCGGCGCATTGTCCCCACTTAACTTCAACATATCAGATCGTCTCCTCTGGCTGTGGTACGAGAGGGTTAGCAACCAGACCAGCGAGTCAGCCATTTGACATGCTTGCAAAAGTCCTTTCCAGCTCAGTGTTGGGTATTGATGCCTATGTGGTAGAGGTGGAGGTAGATATCACCATGGGTCTACCCGCCTTTGCCACTGTGGGTCTCCCTGACGGTGCAGTGCGTGAAAGCAAGGATCGAGTGAAATCTGCAATCAAAAACTCAGGATACCGTTTTCCGCCTCATCGCATTACCGTAAACCTGGCTCCGGCAGACAGAAAAAAGGAGGGGGCGGGATTTGACCTCCCAATGGCCGTGGGTATCCTGTCTGCCACAGGTTTGGTAAATCGGGACAAGCTGGAGCAGTATCTGATAATTGGCGAACTCTCCCTTGATGGTAAAGTCAAGAAGACCAAGGGTGCGTTGCCCATGGCCCTCGCAGCAAGGGATAATGGTTTTGCCGGAATTATCGTACCCGAAGGTAACAGCAGAGAATCTGCGGTTGTGCAGGGAGTGAAAGTCTTTGCGGCGAGTCACCTTTACCAGGTAGTAGAGTTTTTAAACGGCGTCGACGAATTACCCCCTACAACCGTTGATGTCCAGAAACTATTTTCCAAAGATGCACTCTATGATGTGGATTTCAACGAGGTCAAGGGGCAAGAACACGTAAAGCGAGCTTTGGAAATCGCGGCTGCCGGAGGGCATAATGTGCTGATGGTGGGGCCGCCAGGCTCCGGTAAGACAATGTTGGCCCAAAGACTGGCGACCATTCTGCCTGACCTGACCTTTGAGGAAGCTCTGGAAACAACGAAGGTTTACAGTATCATGGGATTAATGGGTGAGCATGCCGTCATTGCCACTCGGCCTTTCCGATCACCCCACCACACTATCTCCGATGCCGGCCTAATCGGTGGCGGCCAGATTCCTAAGCCCGGTGAAGTGAGCCTAGCCCACAATGGCGTATTGTTCCTGGATGAAATGCCGGAGTTTCGCAAGAATGTTCTGGAGGTCTTGAGGCAACCCATGGAAGACGGCAAGGTGACCATTGCCCGAGCCGCCACATCCATTACCTATCCAGCATCTTTCATGGCCATTGCTGCCATGAACCCATGTCCGTGCGGTTTCTACGGCGATTACAAGCGGCAGTGCCAGTGCACTCACTTGCAGATCCAGCGTTATCGGACCAAGATTTCAGGACCGCTGCTGGATCGGTTGGACATTCATGTAGAAGTGCCGGCCGTGCAGTACCAGGATCTGGCTCAGGAAAGCAGCGGGGAATCCTCCCAAGCCATAAGGCAGAGGATAAATGCAGCCAGAATGGTGCAGCTGGAGCGGTTCACGCACCACAAGATCTATTGCAATGCCCAGATGCCGCCCCGGCTGCTCAAGCGGTTCTGTAAGTTGGATGAGGATTCCCACGGTCTATTGGAGACCGCTATCGATCGGCTGGGGTTGAGCGCCAGGGCTCACAACCGCATTCTCAAAATAGCCCGCACCATAGCAGATATTGAGGGACTGGAGCAGATCAGTTCAGCACACATAGCCGAGGCCATCCAATACCGCAGCCTGGACCGGAGTCTAGCTTAGTCCACCCCTTCGCCGAATAGCCTGACTCCACTCTATTCCTCACAGGCAATCCCTTCCGCCAAAGTCAAAGCAGAGAGTTCAGCACCATTCATGTTAAGGGTTTCATCTTGCCAAGGTGGTGCGTGCAGCTGTCTTTCCAAGGCCTGCTGGAGCGATTGGGTGTCTGTGTTCGATTCCGTCAAGACAGTAACGTATTCTTTGATGAATGGCAGAAGACTGTCAACGTGAGTCTGTTGCTCCCTGTCATTAAGGTCACGCAGGAGAACAACGGCTGGGATCCGTGAGGCCAGGATATCGCTAATGCTGTTGTATCCTGCATACACTATGGCCACCCTCGATTTTACCAGAGAAGGGATATATCTTTCACTGACCTCATCGACAGTACAAAAGGGTAGATTTCGGAAGAGATCCTGGATCATCTCTTTCTTCTCTTGGTCCACGAACAGTCGCCAGGGGCCGTGGCTTTCACCGATCCCCTGTATTGCGCCATAGATTGTTTTTGCGAATTTCCATGTTGCCTCAGTTCCCCAAGGAATGGATATGGTTCCAGCCAGGGTATCCTTTTCCGATGCTATCAGATGTTTGCTTTCCATTAATCTCGAAACATAACCTGTTTCCACTGGTGTGACACCGAAACGTTGGGCGATGATATTGGGATACTCATCGCCCATAACCTGGGTATCCCCATACCACAAAATGAAATCGTAATAATTCTTGAAGCATTGAATCGCTGCGTCTGACCAAACATCCTTGTCATCCCCAATGATCCCTCGGAGGCCCAAGACCCAGAGGGTATCTACATCTCTGGTAACCTCCAGGGCACGAAATAATTCATTCCTTTTACCTGTGGGGGCATGATCTACGAGCACGATTCGAGGTTGGAAAATTTTCATAATTGAGGCCAACATCTCGGTGCGCAACTGCCCCAGAACCGATTTGTAAAAATTCGAATGCCCATAACCGCCTTCAGCTCGGCCCTTGACGATGGTAGTGGAATAGGATGGAAGCTTTATCCAGTCCAGAGTCCCATTGCCTATCAAGGCAGCTGCCTGTTTACATCCTGAAACAAATAATGTCTTGCATTGCGGGTAAAGTCGGCGCAGGGCCAAGCCAATGGCGATGCTTCGGCTCGCATGCCCAAGTCCCCGGCCATCGTGGGCGTAGATCAAAAAATCTAATCGTTTTGAAAAATGTCGATTCAGTTTCTTGGAGTAATACCGAGATTCCATAAAAACCTTATGTCCTTCCTTGCAACTCCCAGCGGCTTCCAGCTCTTTTTAGCAACTCTACCTCTTTTTGCCAAGGTCAGAAAGGATGCAAAGGGTTATTCGGCGATTTCCTTACGTCAAAAACATGCATTGAAATGACAAAAACTTTACATTAGACTACCGGAACAAATGCGGTGCAAATCGGGAGTTACCTTGTTTTGCCGAGGTACGAATAGATATGGATGATGTGAGCCCCATCCTAGTAAACAATCTTGACGTCCATGTTATCAATTCCTGTAACCTTCACTGTCACGGCTGTAATCATTTGGCGAATTATGGCTATGGCGGACCATTTAAGGTAGAAGAACTCGTCGATTGGATGAAACCATGGAAGGATAGGCTCTATTTTAAAAGAATCTCTCTATTAGGTGGAGAGCCTCTCCTGAATCCATACTTGAAAGATATCTGTATTGCCTACAGGAGGCTTTTTTCTCAGAAGGAAACCAAACTCCGCATCATCACGAACGGAATATTGATAACAAAATGTCCCTGGTTAAAGGAACTGATTCAAGAATACCATGTTCATATTCAAGTATCCTTGCATGTGTTCACGGGAAAGACAAAGAACGAAAAATTAATCAATCAAGTAAAGGAAGGAATGGCTCTTCTGGAAAAGTGGGCTGGTGATACGGTCCGGCCGGCTGAATCCAGCTGGGGCCCCTATGTTGAAGCGAAACAAAAGTTAAATTTCCAGGTTTTCTATCAGGGGGCAGGAACTCAGATAAAGCCATTTCAACATGATGATATTACCGAGAGCAAGAAACACTGTGCCTGCAAAACACTGCAGCTCTATAAATCAAACTTATATAAATGCGCTCCCATAGCCTACATTGGCGATATACTGGAAAAATTTGGAATGGAAAATGATCCGGATTGGAAGCCTTACCTAAACTATGAACCGCTTACACCCGATTGCTCGGATGATGAACTAGAAGATTTTATGAAAAAGCAACCGCAGCCAGAGTGGACCTGCAAAATGTGCCCCCCCTATGCGAATGTCATTCTCTCAGACGAAAGAGAAATATCCGGGCTAGACAGCAATTGAGTCATAGAAGCCTGCATTTTCAAGGTCTGTAAAAACATGTCTTTTGAAAACCAGTATACCTGAAGATGCCAGCTTCTGTGACATGGTCGATTTGTTCAAGCAGATGAAAGGAACGACAGAGAAATGATTCAGGTTAAGCAGCAGCCAAAGAAAGAATCCCTGGACGACTACTGTCCACCGACTGAGGAGAAGTTTCCGATATTTCTGTTGGGTACCGGTAGATGTGGGAGCACTCTCCTGCAAAAAATCCTCAATAGTGTCGACAATGCCATGATTTATGGGGAGCATGGCGGTTTTTTAATACAGATAGCGGCAGCTTATTTTCTCAATCTTGAAGACAAAATGATCGAAAAATACATAATGAGTCAGAATGTTGCTGGAAAAGAGCCGATCTCTGTTTTTGAGACCTTAAAGAATCCACAACTGTGGAGTGCCTGGACGAATTGGTACAATCAAGAAACAGTAAAAAACAATTTTCGAGATTTCATCGAGTCTTTTTTCAATCCTATTTCTCTAGAGCAAAAGGTGCATTGGGGATTTAAGGAGATAAGGTATGGACTAAATGATCGCGTGCCAGAAATGCTAGCTGACCTTTATCCGGATGGAAGATTTGTTTTTATTGTTCGTCATCCCGTTGACGTTGTTGCAAGCAAGATATCAGCCCGGGCGAGTGAAGGCATAGAGGCTGACGCCCACACCTGGGTAGCACAGAATACCTCTTTCTTGGATTTCTTCAGGGAAGATAGAGAGAGAAGCAGAATTGTCTGCTATGAGGAGCTAATTGGTAATAATAGTAAACAGTTAAGCCAGCTCTTTGACTGGCTGGGTTTTGTTTTGTCAGATGAGCAAAGGGACATAATTGAGATAACAAAACCGAGTTACAAAGGAAGACCTCAGCCGGCGAAATTAACTCACGATGAGGTAAGTAGTATTAATAAAATAACCCAAGAGATAAGAAACGAGCTGAGTTACTCTTAAGTGGCGACATTCGTTTCGAAAATCGTGTGTGTCTGTCCACCCAGCATAGAAAGTATCAGGCCCCTTCTTCCTGATCATGGAAGAGAGTGAAATAGACCCCATATTCCACTAATAGATCTTTACTCAGTCAGCAATATTTTAGACATCATATCGCCATCAACATTACCGCCACTGATAATAATCCCTACCCTGCCTGACTCCGAGACGGCACCACTGAGTAATGCTGCCAATCCCAGTGCGCCCGAGGGCTCCACCACAATTTTCATACGGTAGAACAAAAATTGGACAGCTTCCACTATGGCGTTTTCCGTCACGGTTCTCATATCATCGACGTATTCCAACACTAAGGGAAAAGTAAGCTTACCCAAAGACGGAGTACGGGTTCCGTCAGCGATGGTGGGTGGATTCTTGACTGTGTGCAGTGTTTTTGTGTGAAATGATCTGGTAGCATCGTCTGCTAGTTCTGGTTCAATGCCAATTACCCGACAAGCCGGTTCTATGCCTTTGGTGGCGATAGCTGAGCCACTCAACAAGCCTCCTCCCCCACAAGGTACAAGCAGCACATCCAGGGTTTTCAGTTCCTCGAACAACTCCAATGCTGCCGTTCCCTGCCCGGCAATGATGTCAGGATGATCGAATGGAGGAATTATTGTATAGCCATGCTCAGCTTTGAGAAGATCTGCCATCTCTTCACGAGTCGCTTCCTCAGGATCATACTCAATAACCGAAGCACCATAGGCCTCGGTGGCAGCGCGCTTAACTCTGGGCGCATTGTTCGGCATAACCACCGTGGTTCGGACTCCCAGTAACTGACCCACCAGGGCTACTGCCTGAGCATGGTTTCCCGAGGAGTAAGTGATTATGCCGCGCTCTCTTTGTTGGTCGGTAAGTTGAGATATTGTGTTGAAGGCGCCACGAAACTTGAAAGCGCCGACCCTCTGAAAATTTTCGCACTTCAGAAAAACATCCGCTCCCACCGATTCGTTGAGGATTCGGGAAGTCATAACCGGGGTGACATTGGCATGGCATCGCAATCGTTCTCTCGCAGCTTTGACTCGGGCAAACATCCTTGCTCCATTTTGTAGTTAAAGATGGTCACTAGCCTAGTTGGTTAAGAGTTACTACGGGGAGCACTAAGTAGTTTGCAAAAAACAATGGAGTCATTTCGATGGAGGGTCATGATGTCTTTTCTAAGGTGACTGGCGGGAGGCCTGTGTTTACTTCCGAAGCTGTGGGCGGGGGAGCCCCTGGCCCGCAGAAGCGTAGCGGAGGCGGGAACAGGGAGGGGGCGCCTTCCCCCGCAACGCAGCTGCGCTAGAAGTGAGCAGGCCGGAGCCTCGGAACCAAAGAAAAGATTTCATGACCCGTACATAATTAGAATGCAAACTACTTAGTGCTCTCCGTAGTAATTGCTCCTCTGTCCTTGAATTCTCATTCAGGCCGCAATACTTTGGACATTCTGATTAGTGTTTCCTCCCGACTGTATTCTTTAAAGCCGCACTTGGTGTAGCATCTAAGGGCCATGGGGTTGTATGTCCTGGCGACTAATATTAATTTCTTTGCAGACAATTTCTCTGTGGCGTACTGCTCCAGAAGACCGATCATGATTTCCCCTAATCCTTGAGAGCGCAACCGGGGTAAAAGGTACAGGTAACTCACCGTATAGACATCCGATTCCTCAGTCTTGCGAAGGGCGGCGTGACCTATGAGCTGCTCGCCTTCAAAAACCAAGAAAGGCTTATTGCCTGCATCCGGATCAAGCACCTCTCGCCACTGGTCATGGTCAAAGGGCCATTTAGCTTTCGGCCACACCAGATGCAGGTCTTCGCGATCGCTTATAAGGCTGGCGATTACATGCGTATCCAGTGGAATGTTCTCAACCAATCTCACCTTCTACCACCGGAAACAAGAGATGAATCAAGCAAGGCGAAATCGCCAGCCAAAAGGATCTTTCTTGCGACCGTACTGGATGCCTGTGAGTTCGTCATAAAGTTTTTGGGACAATTCACCCGTATTCCCATCCGCTATCTGGAGGTCTTCTCCTTTGTAACAGATCAAACCAACAGGAGAAATTACCGCTGCGGTGCCGGTAGCAAACATCTCTTTCAAAGAGTTGTTTCTGCACCCCTCGGCGACCTCTTCAATAGAAATCGGACGTTCGGAAACGTTCAGGCCCCAATGTCTGGCAAGTTGCAGCACCGAGTCCCTGGTGACACCTGGCAGGATCGTTCCCCCGAGGGGTGGGGTTACAAGTTCGTCATTTATGAGAAAGAAGATATTACTGGTGCCAACCTCCTCCACATACTTGAGTTCTTTGGCATCAAGCCACAGGACCTGGGTATAGCCTTTCCCAATGGCTTCTTGCGAAATATAAAGGGTAGCTCCATAGTTCCCGGAAGTTTTCGCTTCGCCCACACCCCCCTTGGCGGCACGCACGTAGGTATCGGAAACGTAAATCCTGGTGGGGCTGAACCCTTCAGGATAATAGGCGCCAACCGGCCCAAGGATGATGTAAAATAGATATTCCTCCGCCGGCCTTAGCCCCAGAGCTGCCTCAGTAGCTATCATTGTGGGTCTGATATAGAGGGATGTGCCTCCCGACTTGGGCACCCATTCACGGTCGAGCAAAATCAATTCTTTCATGGCCTTGAGAACCAGGTCTGGATCCACCCCTGGCATGACCATTCTTCTGGCAGAACCATTCAGCCGTTCAATATTCTTCTCAGGTCGGAACAGACCAATTCCACCGTCCTCTAGGTGATAGGCTTTCAGGCCCTCGAATACCTCTTGATTGTAGTGCAGTACCATGGCGGTGGGATCGAGCTTCAAGTCCCCGTAAGGTTCAATACGGGCGTCGTGCCATTTTTTCTGTCGGGTATAGTCCATGAGAAACATATGATCGGTGGTGTACTTACCAAATCCGAGACCAGAATCTTTCGGACGAACCTTCTGGCCAACAGTAGTAGATCTAGTCACTCTGATTTCCATGGTGAAAGCCTTTCTAATGATAGTCTTGTTTTTTTCTAGCTATATCTATAGCACAGCTTTAATAAATATAGAAAACCTGGTCCTCTGGGCCAGGTCAAATTTCAGTAGTTTTGCAGGTAAAGATAACGAGCGGTTTTGGAGTACTGGAGTCTATGAAATCCCAAACTTCAAGCACCAAATTACAAACAAATCTCAAATTCCAATATTCAATGACCAAAACACAAAACAAGTTTCGAATTTCGAATTTTGGTCATTGTTATTTGTTTGATATTTGATATTTGTGATTTGGAATTTTTAGTCCCTCCAGCATACTGCCGCATGAGAAAAAGACCATTGGAACCCCCTCTGGTGGTGGCTCAAAGCCCCTCAGGTCTCGGATTCTTTACTAAATCCATCAGTGCTAAGGTCAAGAATGCTCCAAATCAGCCTTCTTTGAGTTCGATGCTCTCTTTTAGGCAACGAAGCATTTCCCTCCGGATCAAACCACTGAAAGGACCAACCAAACGCCAATAGAGTCTGAAACGTTTTCTACTGCGGTCATCCATACACATGATCCGAGTTTCTGTAGACACCTTCACTAGACCATGAGAAGTTTTACTGACCGCAAAATTCCAGGCAACTTTAGCGTACCCCTTATGGTTGAATTCCAGGTACCGCAGAGCGTTCGCCTTTTCGGGCTTCGCAGTTGGCGCCCAAAACTTCCCAATAAGACCCAGAACAAACTCTTTACCAGGCAGTTCATCGACAAGCACAAAGCCCGCTTCAAGGAGGTCGTCAACGGACTTTACTGTTGCAGGAAGTCCACGCAACCTGAATAGGGTGCGAATGAGAAAAGAATCAGAGAAATCGAGGGCTCGAACCGATTCGTATATCTGCGTTGGATTTCCTCTTATCTCAATCTGATGATATTCGCCTTCGTCATATCTGGGAAGGATCTGATCTATGAGCATAGTTTTAACGTATTTAACTCTGTTTTTTACGCACGTAGAGCTTTTTCCTAACACGAGCTACAACTTCGTCTGATTCGTTGACAATATCCACTGACAGTTCAGGGAAATAGGCGTTGCTGCTGGCTGTCTCATTCTTAATCTCTGCTATCTGGTCATCGTTCAAGCTAAAGCGAGCTGTCACAGTTCCCCTGCCAGGAGCTATGAAATCAATGGTGCTGGTTTTATCCCATACGGTGTATTCGCTCCCCAGGATGTGAATCAACATAAGCATGTAGAAGGGGTCTGTCATGGCGGCAAGACTACCACCAAAGTGTGTGCCCACGTAGTTACGGTTATACCAGCGTAATTTCATGGAAACCACCACTTCTCTAAAGTCAGCTGCTATGTGTTTGACTCTTATCCCTGCACCTAGAAAAGGAGGCCAAAGACTCATGCCGAATTTCAATATTTTTAGATTCATAGTGTTTCCTATTGAAGATTTCATTCTTGGTTGAAACAAAACCAAGAGCGATCTAACCAGGTGGGACGCAGGAAAATTTCTGCATATTTAGACAACTCGGAACATATGCTGTATTGAAGTTAGGGGTAGTCCTATTTTTTAGGAGGCTTGATCGTGAGCTTGAAAATCAGTATAAGCGCGATGGCGATGAGCGCAATGAGCCCTGCCTTGCTCAATTCCTCCGGGCTGGCATATTTATAGAAGTATCTTCGACCCCAAAAACGGGGGATTCTGGGATCTATCCGCATGGCAGCTCTAGAGTCGGCAACAGCGAGTTCCACGTTACCGAGTCTGCGGTAGATCTTTACCCGTGTCTTATAGGCATCTGCCTGGGCCCTTGGATCTCCTCTTAGCTTTGTGGCCTTAGTGGCATCGCTGATAGCTTCTTCATCGTTGCCGCTCAATCGATATGCCTCCGCCCGGTAGGCGTAAGCGCTCGTAAGCTTGGGGTTAATTTTGATGGCTTGGGTGAAATTATAGATGGCGGATTCGTACTTACCAATCTTCAGGTAGCCCAGGCCCAGCATCCGGTAGGAATTAGCTTCGGCGGGTGCAAGATCAAGATATGTCTCGTAGTCCTGAATTACTTTGTCATAATTCCCCTGAAAATAGTGAAGCAAACCCCGCTTTTCATAGGCTGCCGTCAAGGCAGGATCAAGCTCCAAAGCTTTGGTAAAGTATTCGATTTTTTTTCGGGTAACGGAGCTTTTGACTCCAAGGTTGAAATACTCCATGGCATTGTCGCCATAGGCGGGTGCGGCGAGCAGCAAGAGGAATATGAAAAGGTAGATTGCCACTGTTTTCATGACATTATCTCTTGCTCACGAGGTAATCAACTTAGACGGCCACTTATTCATATATTAAGACATTTCGCGGTTAATGCAAACCTCCTCCAATAACGATCTGTTATTTCCTATTGGCTAGTAGCTTGGCTTACTCGGGAGTCTCTTCCTTTTCCTCCTGCGGCTGGCAGCACATGGTTGTCATCCGAGCCATCATCTCAGAGCAGTCGAAGTCGCAGCATCCACTTTCCTGATCCATCATCTTCTGCATCATCTCAGGACCGTCGAAGCCATGGCATCCTCCTTCTTGGTCCATCATTTTCCGCATCATCTCGGCAAAGTCCATACGCTCGCAGCAGCTAAGGAATTTTTTCTTGGTGTTTTTTTGTTCGTCTGTCATTTCTATTACCTCCTCAGCATTCAATGATAATATCCAGCAAGCAACTTATTGTATTTCTTCCTTGGGATCACAAACGAGCACGTTTCTCTCATCCACCTCAAAACTGCAATGGTCCTCAAGAATGGCTCGGAATTTTTTTCGCGCCCGATGCACCCTCACCTTGACGTTTGAGACGCTAATCTCCATTATTTCCGCTATTTCTTTGTGGCTGAAGGCCATGATGTCAGATAGGATGAGCACCGAGCGGTAATCAGGCGGCAGGAGGTCCATCTTGTCCTGGACACATTCTCCCATCTGCTGCTGCTCAAGTTCTTTTTGGACCACAGCCTCTTTGAAGCTTACTATCTCCTGCTGAATACTACGTTGGTTCAGAGAAGATCTCTTTGACTGCCTAAAATGGTCATGGCAGAGATTGTAGGCAACGCGAAATATCCAGGATGATAGTTTGGAAGGATCTTGTACGCTGTTTAGATTCTTCTGAACTCTTATGAACGTTTCCTGAATCAGGTCATCTGCCACCCATTCATCCTTGACATAGGCCAGGATGAATTTTCTGACAGAGTCATGGTACTGATCGTAGGTTTTCCAAAAGTCCATTGAAACACCGATCAAGTAATCATCAGCATGAGCCGCCTGATTGGGAAGAACAAGGCAGGTCATATTTTTCTTCTAAGCCCATCATATCTTGGATGCTGTTTTTCAAGGCGATGTGGGCTCCGTTCTTGACCTTGCTGGCAAGATCCACCACCTCTTGAATTTCCTCTGATGTTAAACCAGCCACCCCAGCCTCATAGTACAGATGCTCAAAGCAGGGGATACAATTGGCAGCCGTGGCTGCACCCAAGGCGATGAGAAGCTTGGTCCTTTCCTCCATGGTGATATCCTCCTATCTGTTTATTTTGTCTGTATGACGGAAAGGACTACCAAAAGGTTACACTTTCAGTGCTCCTCAGAATGACACTGGGTTGTTGGGTTTCAGGATGGACACGAAATAAGTGTATCAGTAGGCAGTGGCACCCTACACTGGACCAGCTCTCAGAAGCATCACGGCTTGCAGCTTAGGTGACAAATTCCCAGTGGAGTCTCCACAGCGTAAGGGAAGTACTTCTTCTTAAACCAAAGTGCCACGTTCACCAGGGAGATCAGTACAGGCACCTCCACGAGAGGACCGATCACCGCGGCGAAGGCCTGTCCCGAGTCGATACCGAACACAGCGACCGCCACGGCAATCGCCAGTTCGAAATTGTTGGAAGCGGCAGTGAAGCTAAGGGTCGTGGATTGCTCGTAGGTGGCTTGGGCTTTGATGGAGAGAAAGAAAGACACGAAGAACATCACCACGAAGTATATACAGAGGGGGATGGCCACTCGCACCACGTCGAAAGGTAGTTGGACGATGTACTCACCCTTGAGCGAGAACATCACCACTATGGTGAACAACAGGGCCAGCAGCGTAATAGGGCTGATTTTTGGGATAAATGTATTTTCGTACCACTCGTGGCCTTTGCTCTTCAGGCCGACAATGCGGGTTATGATGCCAGCGATGAAGGGGATACCCAGATAGATGAAAACGCTTTCTGCGATCTGACCAATGGATATGTCAACCACTGTGCCTTTGAGACCCAACCACTGGGGGACCAGGGTTATAAAAAAATAAGCGTAGAGGGAGAAAAATAGCACCTGAAAGATGGAATTAAAGGCCACTAGTCCGGCGCAGTATTCCCGGTCGCCGGCGGCCAGGTCGTTCCAAACGATGACCATGGCGATGCAGCGGGCCAGACCGATCAGGATAAGCCCCACCATGTATTCATGATGGTCTGGGAGGAAGGTGATTGCCAACAGAAACATTAATATAGGGCCGATAACCCAGTTCTGCACTAATGACAGTAATAAAACCTTGGCATTGCGAAAGACCGGGCCTAACTGCTCGTACTTTACCTTGGCCAGAGGCGGGTACATCATAAGAATAAGGCCGATGGCGATAGGGATATTGGTGGTGCCGGCCTGGAAGAAGTTAATAAACTCGCGAATGCCAGGGAAAAGATAGCCCCAGCCCACGCCTACAAACATGGCCAGGAATATCCAAAAAGTCAGAAAGCGGTCTAGAAAAGAGAGACGAGCGGTCACTGTTGTGGACACGAGAATTCCCTCCGATCAATGTGAACAGACGTTGTCTTGTTGAGATGATTCTATCTGTCCTACATTCTAACTATTTGTAAAAGTCAGTGTAGGTTTTTTTCTGCTCTTCCGGTAACAAGTTCCTCTGCTTTCTTAGGTTGCGGTAATTGAGGATCAAAACTTACCCAAAACTTGCCGTACCACAAATGGGTAAAAGTTACCCATTTGTGGTACGGCAGAAAATGGGTAAGTTTAGTGGTGCTAAGAAGTGACCAGTTATTCTTTGGGCTTTACGGCTTCGATGCTCGCAGACACTATATAGTCTTGGACGTTTTTCCCGGGGACCCAATGACTGATTAACTCGCGACTTTCATCCTGAGTCTGAATCTGAATGTCCTGGAAGCCAGTTTCCTGAAGCATTTCCTTGATCTCGACTAAAGTGGCAGCGCCCGACACGCATGCGGAGAGGAGGTCGAGATCGTTTTTCAATTCTGGCGGCAGTTGAGCAGTGGCTACTACATCGGAGATCGCAAGCCGCCCTCCCGGCTTAAGTATCCGAAATACTTCCTTAAAAACATCTAGCTTCTTTGGGGAAAGGTTAATGACGCAATTGGAAATGATGACATCAATGCTCCCATCAGCCGCTGGTATATGCTCTATTTCACCCAGCCGGAATTCGACGTTTGAGTAATCACCCTTAAGAGCATTCTCCCTGGCCTTTGAGATCATCTCAGGGGTCATATCAACGCCGATGACCCGTCCGGTATCCCCAACTTGTTTGGCTGCGAGAAAACAGTCGAAGCCACCACCGCTACCAAGGTCTAAAACAGTTTCCCCCGGCTTCAAGGCAGCGATGGCCTGGGGGTTGCCACAACCGAGCCCCATATTAGAGCCTTGAGGAACACCAGTGAGCTCCCCTTGGGAATACCCAGTGAGTGTTCCTAAATCACTCAAAGAAACAGTGGGGTCACCACAACAAGACGGTGGCGGGGAGCAGCCGCAGCCCGTTGAATCGTTCTTTGCCACTTCAGCATATTTGTGACGCACAGCAGTTCGAATTTCATCTGGATGTTTTTTCTCCATCTCTAGCCTCCAAAATATTCGATGATTCGAATAGTTTCGAACTAAATGTCCTAAGAAATTATTTGGTTAGAGGTGCCTCAAAAAATCTCGCCAAGCCCCGAAGTATTACAGGGTCTACCCAGCATTCGATTTTTTGACCACGTCTTTCCATCCGAATGAGACCGGCTCGATGGAGTTCTTTGATATGGTGCGACACTGTAGAAGGTACGATCTCCAGATCCCGGCCCAGATCACCTACACAGGCGCTGACACCGGCTTCAGCATCAAAGCTACCAACGGTTCCGGGCACGCAGCAAGTGACCAGATGCAAGAACATACGAAGACGGTTGGGGTTTGACAACGCCTTGAATATATCCGCAAACTGCTTGATTTGATCATCTCGATAGTTCGACATATATCGAAATATATGTCATCCACATGACCTTGTCAAGCATAAATTTCTAAATTCCTGGGAAAAATGCTTCGTGCAAACGAAAGATACGCAGCGAGTTGGCTGGAGGTGGCCAAAGGAAAATCCCTTGACCACCTCCAGTTGGGGAGAGGGAGGTTGGGGGAGGTTGTGAAATATGTTAGACCAAGGACTCACCTGTCACTTCAATACTTTAGTATCAGGATGTTTCTTAAACCATTTTTTCCAGCGCGTGACCTCGTGGGGAACTTCTGGGAGTATTCTTTTGAAGTATTTCCCCTGGATTGCGAGGAGCCCATTTTTGTAGGGATACCACAAAGTTCCAGTCTCCCTGTCGTACAAAACGAAGGTGGAATCATAGGTCCAACCAGATGGAACGATGGTGAGTGTCTGGCCATCGATCTCACGGCTGTACACAGCCGCCAGGTTAACCAGTGGTCAGTAACTTACAGCTACCGGTTCTTTCCCTATGCTGCTGTTTGAAATCTCGTGTCCCAATAGTCGACTAATGGTATATGCCTTGGCGTCTGAGCCATCAGCCACACCTATAACCCGCGCGCTGCTGGGGACGTCAGCAGTGTTTTTCGTCAAAAGAGAGTCGTCAAGTGGGGTAAAAGCGTTCTTGCCGAGACCAAAGTCAAACCCTTGTGGATTAAAACCAAGTGACACGGCCTGGGTCACGTCCCAGCGTTCGCCGGTTCTATCCACGATATAGATTTTGTCGGCTTCTTTTAGGACAGCGGATGCACCAATTTCATGCGTTGACAAGTACAAGGCGCCTAAAAGAAGGGGGAGGATCACGAAGGGTGTGCTGGACAATAACGTTTTCAATCTTCCGGTACGCATCTGATCTCCCTCGCAGCAGGTTAATCCTCACAGAATTCGATAAAGGTTGAGCTTATGGCTTTCGTTTAATTTTGGTCGGCTCAACCGCGTAATTCTTACAACTAATAAAATGTTCGGGATCATTTGGGCCAACATTCCCTGCCAATGCTCGACTGCATAGCTTGGAACCAACCAGGCACACCTGACAAAGGGGATCAAGGAGTAAATATGGTGACAGAATGGGGAAGGAAAAATCACAGGAAAGATGTAAAAAAGCTTCAAATGGGCTGGGAGGAAACTCTTTTTATTGAGGATAGAGGCTCATTTTTTCATAGTGCATTCTTGCTTCAAGACTGTTCGGCCAGTTAGAAAACCGTTGGCGGCGCCACCGTAGGGTTAGCTCATAGCCACCCCGTCGTCGGGGTGGATCATTCGCCGCGTATTGCCTATTCTTACTGGACCGGCTTTTTCAGCGCTTTTTCAATCAGCTCCTGGAACCCGGCCGGGTTACGGTTCCGCAAAAGCCTGCCATTGATGAACACAGTTGGGGTTCCTCGCACCCCCGCCCGGTTTCCCTCGGACACGTCCCGGTTGATCATCGCCCTGATCCGGGGGTCTTTCCGGTCCTTTTCGAACTTTTCCATGTCCAGGTTTAGCTGCTGAGCAATCTCTTTGATCTTTTGTTCGTTCAAGCGGTTGTAATCTTTGAAGAGCAGATCGTGGAACTCCCAGAACTTGCCTTGTTTCTCCGCCGCAAGGGCGGCGATGGCAGCCGGCATGGCAGACTTATGGTTTCTCAGCGGGAAGTTTTTGAACACCAGTTTCACCTGGTTGGGGTTTTTCTCGAACACCTGCTCGAGTACAGGCACTAGCCTGGCGCAGTACGGTCACTCGAAATCGTTGAAGGTGGCGACCGCCACCGGTGCGTCAGCATTGCCCTTGTACGGGGACCCCGAAAGGTTGATCTCCTGGATGAAATCCAGGGTGATGATCTGAACCGTTTTAGCTTTGCCGCTGGTGAGGAGGAGGACGTCTTCTCTCGGGCCCACCTTGATTCCCTCAACACTCTTACCCACAGAAATTGTGTCTTTGAGCTTGCCGTCCAAGGAGTAGATGAGGATTTCACCCTTTTCGGTGAGAACGAAGATCCACTTGCCATTGAGCGACATGGCCGCGTCGCGGGCTTCTTCCTTTAGATTGAGGGTTCCGGCCACATCCCATTCCACCGTGGCAGGGCTGGAGGCAAGCCAGGTAAACAGTAAAAACAATGTCACGAGGAAAACCGCAAACCTGCTCTTCATGCGCTTTTCTCCTTTCTCCACAAAAGCATCAGAGAATTCCTTTAAACCGCCTTTGGACCCTCTGCCGCCCAGCTTACCTGTTATCTCCTCTTTTGCCAACACTTTAGTACCCCAACAGGGTCTACGGAAAGTGGTAATCAGGCAGAATCGCCACTCAAAGAAAAAGGCAGCCTATGGCGGCCATTTTTCTTTAATCAATAACCTTCCAACCTCGCCTGGATTGGTAAATTATTGACAAGTGAGGGCGAGAGGGTGTAAAGAAGAATCAAAAAATTTGAGCTCCTTTCGCTACGGAATCCTGTGAAAGTCAGGAGCGGTCCCGCCGCTGTGAACTCGGCCCTAGCGGGCAGAAACTCACGGCCATTAAGAGCCACTGTCCCGCTGAAGCGGAATGGGAAGGCTGGTCGTTGAGGCGAGTGAGCCAGAAGACGGGTGGAGGGGAGTGTCAACCCGGATGTTTCATGAATTGCTGTGGCGAGACCATGAAGATGGGCGTGCCACCGGGTAACCGCAGGGTGTTGGACCCGAGGCGTACCTGCACGGTACGTCGCAGGGTTCGACACCCGAGGACACCCGGAAGAACGACCATATCCGTGGTCGCAGTAAGCAATTCATGAAACATCCGGGTTATGGGCTTTGTCGATGGCAAAGAAAAGCCTTCGTCTGCTAGAGACGAAGGCTTTTTTCATTTTTCGAGGTGAATTTGATGAAAGCCGCTGTCCTTGAAAAACCCGGTAAGTTGGCAATTAGGGAACTGCCAGACCCCAGCTGTCCACCTGGAGGGGTGGTGGTGAAGGTCTTGGCAGCCAATGTGTGTTCAACAGACCTGCACATGTGGGAAAAGGGCCACCCGGCACTGCGCTATCCTCGGACCCTCGGCCATGAGATTGCGGGCGTTGTGGCTGAAGTTTCAAATGAGGAGAGAAGGTACAAAGTAGGGGATAAAGTTCAAGTCTATCCTGGAATTGGTTGCGGAACCTGTGAATACTGCCGCCGGGGTAGGGAGAATCTCTGTCCCTCTATTCGAATACTGGGTTTCACCTTGGACGGCGGATTTGCCCAATACCTTGCCCTACCTAGAGAGGCTGTTGAAAAAGGGGGCTTAAATCGTCTGGACTATCCACTGTCCATGACCGAGGCGGCCATGGCCGAGCCTCTGGCCTGCTGCCTCAATGGGCTTGAAAAAGTAGAGCTGAAAAAAGATGAGACCGTTGTCATCCTTGGAGCCGGTCCAATCGGCTGTTTGTTCGCCATGGTGGCGAAGCATCAAGGCTCGGGCAAAGTGATTCTTTTGGAGAATGACTCCGCCCGTATTAGTCAGGCGCGCCTGGGATTGGAAGTTGATTTACTCGATGCCAACAACGTAGAAGTGGTGGAAGCGGTGATGGAACTTACCGGAGGTCTGGGGGCAGATGTGGTGGTGACCTGCTTCAGAGAAGCTGCTTTGGAGTACCCCCTTCTGGAGCTTGCGGCCCCAGGCGGTCGAGTGCTGATGTTTTCCGGGATTTCCCAGGATAGAGGAGTGGTGCCAACTGATTTGAATGCGGTCCATTACCGGGAACTAGCATTGATAGGTGCTTATGGGTGCACATCGGTCCAGTGTCAGCGGGCCCTTGACCTCATGGCCGAGGGTCTAGAGGTAAATTGGCTCATATCGAAGAGGGTAACTCTCCATGACCTTGAGGAATCGTTTTCTAACCTTGCCTCGAAAAATGTGATGAAGATATGTGTGGAACCTTAGGAGGATAATGATGGATTGGTTTGGCAGTAGGATACAGCGGTTAATAAACAAAGAGGACCTGGACAGAGATACCATTAGAAAAATGTTCACCCAGGTTTTAGAGGGAGAGCAGCCCGAGCTTCAACAGGGTGCTTTTCTTGCGGCCCTGGCGGCAAAGGGTGAGACGCCGGAAGAGATTGCTGGAGCCTGGGAGGCAATTCGGGAAATTGATACAATCAAAGTTGAACCGAAGGTGGACGGCCCAATCTTAGACAACTGCGGTACAGGAATGGACCCACTGAAAACGTTCAACATCTCCACCACAGCTTCGATAGTAGCAGCTGCAGGAGGGGTTGTACTGGCCAGGCACGGTGCCAGATCAATAACCTCCAAGTGTGGCACGGTGGATGTGGCAGAGGCGTTGGGAGTAGACGTGGAGGCCGGAGTTGAGGTTGCCAAAAAGTCAGTGGAGCAATGTGGGCTGGGGTTGTTCAATGGCATGAGCCCATTGGTTCATCCAAAAGGACTTTTCCGTCTACTTTCTCAGATAAGATTTGGCACAACTTTGAATATTGCTGGTTCTCTGGCCAGTCCGATTCTGCCACACTTGGGGGTGCGGGGAGTTTTCAACCCGGAAATGGTGGATAGGGTGGCTGAAGTGATGCGCGAGATTGGCTACAAAGAAGCCTATGTCTTTCATGGTTTTAAAGATGATGGACAGCCAGCAATGGACGAAATTTCCAACTTGGGGCCAACCATTTTCTGTCGACTCAAGGCGAGAGGCCATCTGGAAAAGTTCATTCTTGAACCCGAGGAATTGGGTGTGAAAAGAGCCAAAGCGGCGGAACTTGCTCCGGCTGGAAGTCCAGACCAAGAGGCAGTGGGGTTGGTGCGGCTTTTAGCGGGTCAGGAGAATGGAGCCAGACAAGACGTGGTCTGTCTCAATACTGCGCCGATGTTTCTCCTGGCTAGGCGAGTTCAAGATTTTAAGGCAGGGGTAGAGTTGGCCAGGGAACTCATCTTTTCTGGGAAAGGGTTGGTGAAGCTCAAAGAGTGGGTGAGTTGCCAGAATGAGGAGTCATCAGTAGGACAGGCGAGGCTTGAAACAGTGCTGAAGAAGGCTGGAGTGTCGGGCTAAGATTCCAACTCAGGCAGATCCAGATAATTGTCCAAGGCTTCCTTAATACAATAGCTCAGGAGATTGATGTATGAAAGTAATAGGATTGATAGGAGGCATGAGTTGGGAATCCACCGCAGAATACTACAGGATAATAAATAAGACGGTTAAAGAGCGGCTGGGAGGGCTGCATTCAGCGAAAATTTTGCTCTACAGTGTTGATTTCAGTGAGATAGCGACACTGCAAACAGAAGGTAGATGGCCGGAGGCAACAAAGTTCATGTGTGATGCTGCTCAGCGCATCGAGCGAGGTGGAGCTGACTGTGTCCTGATCTGTACGAACACCATGCACAAAATGGCCCCAGAAGTCCAGAGCACTGTCACCATTCCGCTTCTACATATTGCTGACACCACCGCCATAGAGATCAAAAAGAGGGGAATCAAGCGAATTGGCCTTTTGGGAACCAAATACACCATGGTGGAAGATTTCTACAAGAGCCGGCTGGTTGATGACTACGACCTCGATGTGTTTATTCCGCCAGAAGATGGCCGCAGCATTGTGAATCGGGTAATTTATGAGGAACTCTGTCTGGGGAAGGTTGTAGAGGAGTCTAAGAACCAATTTCAACAAATCATCCATGATTTAAACACACGTGGAGTTGAAGGCGTTATCCTGGGCTGTACAGAGATATCGCTTCTGATCAATCAGGAAGACTCCCCCCTCCCTCTCTTTGATACCACCGCCATCCATGCCCAAGCTGCAGTGGATTTTGCCTTGAAAGGTGGCTAGAGAAGTCTTATTGGGTGATTGATGATCGGTGAGTGGTCAGGCAATCAAATAAGGAAGAAAATATGAAGGTTGCACTTATAGGTACAGGCCTCATGGGTCGTCCCATGGGCGAAAGAGTCTTGGCTGCGGGCTATCATTTGACAGTGTTTAATAGGAGCCGCGAGAAGGCGGAACCATTACGGTCTTCTGGTGCTGAGATTGCTGCCACTGCAGCTGAAGCCATCGGCTCAGCCGAGTGTGTACTATTGATGCTCGCTGACGGGGTTGCGATCCGGGAAGTGCTTTTCGATGAGAATCCAAAACCGGACTTGGGTCAGCGCACGGTGATTCAAATGGGTACCATCTCACCTACTGAGAGCATTGGTTTTCACAAAGAGGTGCTGGAGCGTGATGGGGATTACCTTGAAGCACCGGTCCTGGGAAGCATTCCTGAGGCGAGTGCGGGCAAGCTTCTAATTATGGTGGGGGCGTCTAAGCCACAGTTTGACAAATGGTCAACCTTGCTTGAGTGTTTCGGGTCGGAACCCCTGTTGATTGGTGAGGTGGGCAAGGCGGCCGCCGTGAAACTTGCTCTTAATCAGCTAATCGCTTCGTTGACCGTGGGCTTTGCCTCCAGTCTAGGGTTAGTGCAAAGCCTGGGGATTGAGGCGGGATTATTTATGAAGATCTTGCGCCAAAGCGCTCTGTATGCTCCGATTTTCGACAAAAAGCTTCAGCTTATGCTGGATCGCGACTACGGTATTGGCAATTTCCCCAGCAAGCATCTGTTTAAAGATGTGGCGTTGTTCAGTGCTGCAGCACAAACTGTAAACCTAGAAACCATAGGTATAGAAGCTATTCACCGTCTCCTGGAGATTACCCTTGAAAAAGGATATGCTGACGGCGATTATTCGGCTTTGTTTGAAGCAGTGAGTCCAGCGGAGGGTTAGGCTCTCCGCAGCTGGCAGTCTGCAGCCCCGCGACTGCGCGCGGGACAGGCGGGACAGGCAGGCAGCGAGCAGTAATCACTGAGACTTGTCTGGAGAGGGAGAAATCTAAATGAATGAACAGAAAGCAAAAGTGTGTCACTATAGTGAAGTGGACGCCGAGGTCTTCGGGGACGAGGCCCCCGGTGTTACCATTCGCTGGGTCATTGATGAAGAGAGGGACGGAGCACCCACCTATGCTTTGCGTGTCATCGAAGTAGCTTCCGGTGGTCACACACCCGATCACACCCATCCATTTGAGCACGAGAACTTCATCATCGAGGGAAAAGGGCGGGTGCAGATCGATGGCAAATGGTTTGAAGTGGGGCCGGGCGACGTAGTGTTTGTACCCGCTGGCAGTCAACACACCTATGTCAACGCTGGTGACAAGCCGTTCACCTTCCTCTGTGGCATCCCGGTATCCAGGCTGAGGCCGGAGCGCTGAAAGGGAATTGATTTTGCGCTGAAGGTTCATGAAGATTAGCGGGCCAGAGCAAAACCGGTGCAGGAAAAGCCACCGTACCATTGTTAGAATCTGTAGGGAACTTGACAGACGAGCATAAAACAGATAAAAGATAAGTATACTTTTACTCGAAGGGTGTGAGCTGCCTGTCAACTGACAGCCATTCCCCTTGCCGGTTTGCAGCATTACCTCTCACTGTCATTCAACGCGGTTGAATCTTGGCTTTCCTCGAGGAACTACCCCGCCAGTCCTCGTTAGTCTCTAGGAAGGTTCCAATTCGTTAAAACTGCTATTTCTGCCAACGGTAAGGGCCTTGCCCGGATAGCGCTAATTTGTGCTAACCGACGGGGGAGCTGTTTGTATTTTGTTTGGTAGGTTCCATCTGAATCTCAGGAGGTGCACAGATGAGCAGCATTAAGATTGGTATTGTTGGGGTTGGCAATTGCGCCAGTTCATTGATTCAGGGCATCAATTATTACCGTGATAAAGATGGGGAAGAGGCCATTGGACTGATGCACTGGGATCTTGGCGGCTACAAGCCTTACGATCTTGAGGTGACAGCGGCCTTTGACATTGATCGGCGGAAGGTTGGCAAGGATGTGGCCGAGGCGATTTTTGCGCAACCGAACTGCACCAAGGTTTTTTACAGGGAGGTTCCGCAGACCGGTGTGGTCGTGCATATGGGTAGGATTCTGGATGGATTCTCCGAGCACATGCAAAGCCGTGATGACAAGTACACTTTTGTTCCGGCTGATGAGGCCGATCCCGGGCAGGAGGAGGTTATTCGGCTTTTGCGCCAGTCGGGGACGGAGGTTTTGCTGAACTATTTGCCGGTGGGCTCGGAGGAGGCGACCCGTTTTTATGCGGAGTGTGCTTTGGAAGCTGGGGTGGCTTTCATAAACAACATGCCGGTATTTATTGCCAGCGATCCCTCCTGGGCGAAGCGGTTCAGGGAGAGGAATCTTCCCATTATCGGCGATGACATCAAGTCTCAGCTTGGTGCCACCATTGTTCACCGGATTCTGACCGATCTGTTCAAGAAGCGTGGTGTAAAGCTGGACCGGACCTACCAGCTCAACACCGGGGGCAATACTGATTTTCTGAACATGCTCAACCGCAGCAGGCTTCTTTCCAAAAAGAAGTCCAAGACGGAGGCGGTGCAATCGGTGGCTGAAGAAAGGCTGGATGATGAGAACATCCATATTGGCCCCAGCGACTATGTGGCGTGGCAAAAGGACAACAAGGTGTGTTTCATCCGGATGGAAGGTAAGCTTTTTGGTAATGTGGAGATGAATTTGGAGTTACGCCTTTCGGTGGAAGATTCTCCTAACTCTGCTGGTGTTGCCATAGATAGCATTCGCTGTTGCAAGCTGGCGCTGGAGCGGGGTGAAGGCGGCATCTTGTATGGGCCGTCAGCCTATTTTATGAAACATCCTCCGCGGCAATACACTGATGATGAGGCTTATCGGCTGACCGAAGCCTTTATCAGTGGAACCTGGATTAAAAAGGCGGATAAAACAGTTGGTCACGGCCGCCGCCTGCAGCAGGCTGTGGCCAAAGGGTAAAAGCAGACCTCTTCAGCTCCATCCTGGGTGCGCTCCTTAATTTAATGGCAATCCTCTGCGCCATCCAAGTGCAAACCTTTGCCGGACAACAGATAAAAGGGGACAGGCGGGTAAATTGCTGGACGGTCCAGCTTGCCCGGGGAAGGGTTGGGCTGAGGTGGGAGGAAGAAGGAGAAGAATGACGGGCGAGTCCACGAAGCTACCCGCTGTCATATTGGCTGCAGGGGAAGGATTGCGCTTACAGAATGGAGCAAATGACAAGCCCAAACCACTTGCACCTCTTTTGGGCCTCAATTTGCTTGAGCGCTCGATCCTTACCTGCTGTCAAGCAGGCATAGATGAGTTCATTGTCGTCGTGGGGTATCGAAAGGATGAACTCATCCCTCAGATAGATGAGTTGAGGGAAAAGTGCGGTCTCTCCATCAAGGTTGTGGAAAATCCCAACTGGCAGGCGGGCAACGGCACTTCCGTGGCCGCCTGTGCCCCCCATTTGTCGGGTCCTTTCCTCCTGCTGATGTGCGATCATCTCTTCGAGCCGGAGATATTGCATGATCTTGTGGCCGCTGATGATGGGTCCGATGTTTGCCTGTTGGGGGTGGATCGCCGGATTGGCGATCTTTTTGATCCTGGCGACGCCACCATGGTGCGCCTTGAGGGTGCGGCCATCACCGCTATCGGCAAGGGGTTGGACAACCCTGATGCTGCTGATACAGGCTTTTTCCTCTGCCGACCGTTGTTGTTCCCTGCCCTGGAGAAGTCCCGGCGGACAGGGGACGGCTCTCTCTCGGGTGGAATCCGACAATTGAGTGGCAATGGCGAGATTCAGGCCGTAGATGTTAGCGGTCGTTTCTGGCACGACATTGATACTCTCAAAGCGTTTGAGGCCGGAGTGGACGGTCTTCTTGAGAGACTGAAGACCGCCAAGCGCATCGATGGACCTATCAGCCGTCATATCAACCGGTTTTTCTCGATAAAAATTACCCGTCGTCTGGCACGCTATTCCATCTCTCCAAACCAGATATCTGTGGTGAGTACCCTGTTTGGGTTACTCGGAGCGGGCTGCTTTTTCGGTGCGGGAGTTATCGCTTCCTGGCACTCTCTATGGATATGGGTGTTGATGGGGCTGGCCGGTCTGCTAATCTAGATTTCGTCGATTTTTGATGGAGTAGACGGGGAGATTGCCCGGCTGAAATATCAGACCAGTCCCTACGGGGCCTACCTTGATTATATGCTCGACCGCTACGTGGATGGTTTGACGGTCATGGGGATGGTATATGCTTCCTATATGCTCTCGGGCAGTTTTATAATTGTTCTTGTCGGCTTTATGGCGGTTTTCGGTCTGCCTCTTTCTTCCATCCACAGGGCCAAATTCCTGGCAGAGGCCAAGAGGAACTATCTGAATGAAGATGATGGCCTCCTGAGATATCTTCCTTACTCACGCGACGTCCGACTCTTTGCTGTCTTCCTCGGGGGGATTCTCAACAAGGTGGATCTGGCCATATATTTTTTGGCTCTTGTACCCAATCTGGTTGCGCTGCTTCGGTTACATGCGGTGAAAAAGGCGATGGCAAAATGAGGGGCTGAGTTATGGGGAGCAATGGGCTATGGTGGCGGCGCCACCTTGGTCTCTCCGTTCATGTCAAGGACAAAAGCATAGAGGAAATGGCGGCTGTCGCCAGGGAGTTGGATCTACCGTATTTGGAGATTGTGGCCGAGCGTTTCTGGAATCTGCCTGACATCGGTGGCAAAGCCCGCTGGCAAGAAATCAAACACCTCCTTCACTACTATAAACTGCGCCCTCTGGTTCACTCCTCTTACATCGAAATTAACATGGCGAGCATCAATCGCCATCTTAGAGAAGCAGCAGTGCGGCAAATCCAGCTGTGTGTCGAGTTGGCGGCCTATCTGCAGGCAGAGTACCTTGTTGTCCATGCGGGCAATCTGAACCGGAATTATCCGGCTTCATTTTTGCCAGAGGCCAGGCTGTGCTTGCAGGAGAGCCTGGAGTGGCTCACTGCACAGGCTGGAGCTGCTCGGGTAACTATTGCTCTGGAGAACGGCTGGAACGGTGAGAACCATCCCCTTATATGCAACGGAGACGAACATGCTGAGCTCATCGAGAGCGTGGGAAGCCCAACCCTCAAGGCCTTTTTCGACGTCGGCCATGCCAACACCTTCGCAGTGGACCTCATGGCCTATTTGGAACAGCTCCAACCGTACCTGGCGGGAATCCACCTGCACGACAACTCCGGAACCAAAGATGAGCATTTGCCCCTGGGTGGCGGCACAATCCACAAGTCCGTCTATAAGCGCTGTTTTGACATGGGTGTCCCAGCGGTATTAGAAATGAACTCCCTGGAGGATATAGGGAATAGCCTGGCTTACCTGGAAGAGAATATCACCTCCGATTGAGCGGAGACATCCGGCTTACAACCGGGTGGCCACCTTCCATATTGCCAGCAAAGGACCCCTTGCAGGTAAATGTAATTTTGGTACTCGCTAGGAACTACCCGGGCTCAAACTTTTCCCCCTGTGGAGGTTGAGGATCTCCCGCGGGAGTAGTTCCTTCAATCTCTTGTCCCCCCGTGCCGCAAGCCAAGACCGAAGTGAGCACCTGGGGAAAATCTGTGAAAATGCCGCTCACACCGGCCTGCACCAGTTTCTGCATGGTTTTCCTATCATTTACGGTCCGGACGTTGACGCCGAAACCCTTACTCCTGAGGAAGGCAATCTCTTTTCTTGGCAAAAGGAAAGAGAGGCGAGGATGATAAGCCTGGGCGCGAAACCGTTGTAGCAAGGCGACTGGTTGAGGATGCGGTTTTGAGACCAGGATTCCTGTGGCAATGTGGGGATGCGCTTCCCTGATCTGGGCTAGATAGTCGTGATTGAAAGATGAGATAAGGACCCTGTCCTCCATCTCCTGTTCCGTTACAAGAGCCATGACTCTATTAACAATCTGGGTGTCGCCTGGTTTTCTACTCAAATCTTTGATCTCCACGTTGACTCGCCAGTTATGTTTCCGGGTAAAAGAGAGTGCCTGGTCAAGTGTCGGAGCCGGCACCCCCGCATAACTCGTGAGGTCGGCGGGCGTAACCACACCTGCGGCAATTTGACCAAAGGGATCCTGTTCCGTGAACCAAGAGCCAAAATCAAGAAAGCGAATCTCATCAAGAGTGAACTCATGGACCAGCCATGGTTTTCTACTGGGAAAAACCTCCCTGACGTTTGAAGTACGCTTGAGAGTGCTATCGTGAATGACGATAAGTTCTGCATCCGCGGTCATCTGGATGTCCAGTTCCCACATGTCAGCGCCAACCTCCAAACCCTTACGAGCCGCAGCCAGGGTGTTTTCTGGAGCTAGGGAGCGTGCACCTCGGTGAGCAATATTCAGGGGGCGATTTTGATTTTCAGGTAAGTCCATTGTCTTTCCATCCTTTCAGGCAGACCGGATAGCATCCGGACTCCAGCAAGTCAGCCTTCTCGGAACATATGCAGGAGAAAGTTGACTAATTCTAGCGGAAAGAGTTTGGTTGCGCAGCCTTAAAATCTGGCTTCTCCTCGGAGTAGGTTGTAAGCTCTGGTGATGAGTAGGAAAATCTGCTACCTTGATAGGGCGATTGCCAAAAAGGCAAACTGGATCAAGGATTGTTTTTCCCTGTTCATAAATGCTTTTGACATCAGTATGATAGTGCTTTAAAATTCAAATTTTTGTATGCGAACGGAAAATGTCCATTCACCAACCGAGGTAAGAGCTTGGCAATCTTAAGAGGCTATACCAGACCGCAGTTTTCTGGCAAAAGGCGCAGAAGGCGAGGAGTGAGATTTATAGTCTGGACCTCACTAGTCCTCATAGTTGTGCTGCTGGGAAGCGGTGCTTACGGTTTTTATCGAGTCACCCGGAATCTTCCCCAGATTTCTTCTCTGAAAGATTACCAGCCTAGTATCGTCACCACCGTATATGCGGATGACGGTAGCCCCATAGCGGAGTATTCCTTGGAGCGCCGCATTGTGGTTCCCCTGGAGAAAATTCCTCAAACTCTCATAGATGCCTTCGTGGCAGCCGAAGACTCGCGCTTTTTCGAACACGAGGGGATTGATTTCTTTGGAATACTGCGGGCCTTGTGGAAAAATATCAAAGCGGGGGGCATTGTCCAGGGTGGCAGCACTATAACCCAGCAAGTTACCAAGTCGTTGCTGCTGACCCCCGAGAGGAGTTTTACTCGGAAACTCAGAGAGGCAATCCTTGCCTATCGGATTGAAAAATACCTATCCAAGAAGGAAATTCTTTTCCTCTACCTCAACCAAATCTATCTTGGTCACGGCGCCTACGGTGTCGAAGCTGCGGCGCAGAACTATTTTAGCAAAAACGTGGAGGAACTGGACCTCGCCGAGTGTGCCATGCTAGCTGGTCTGCCTCAGGCTCCCAGTCGCTACTCACCCTATAGTTACCCTCAGCGGGCAAAAGAGCGGCAGGTTTATGTTTTGAACAGAATGGTGGCCGCTGGATACATCACTACCAACCAAGCCGCTGAAGCTCTGGCCTACGATCTTGATATCAAGGCGCGTAAGGACTGGAATGTCGGAGGTGTACCCTATTTCGCCGAGCACGTTAGGAGATATCTAGAGGAGAAATACGGGCAAGAAGCATTATACCGCGAGGGACTGCAAGTCTACACCACAGTGAATGTGGCTCACCAGAAAAACGCGCAACAAGCCATCAGAAAAGGGTTGTACAATCTGGATAAGCGCCAGGGCTACAGAGGACCTCTCGGCCACCTGGCCCCTGAGGAAATTGAAGGGTTTTTCCAGGACCTGAAGGAGTCTGCCGAAGGAAAAGGGTTAGAGAAGGGGGCTGTGGTCAAGGGAGTAGTCGTCGGAGTCTCCAGGGAAGAAAAAAATGCGTCCGTGAGGCTTAGTGAAGGGGTGGGCACTCTTCCTGTGGAAAACATGGAGTGGGCTCGCAAGCCTGATCCAGAGATTGCCTATGGCACTGTGAAAATTAGCGATCCGACCAAGGTTCTGAAGATTGGCGATATTATTCTTGTGCGCTTAAAGGAACAGGACACCAAAGCCGGTAGCTGGGTTCTTGCCTTGGAGCAGGAGCCGGATGTTCAAGGTGCTTTGCTTTGTATGGCAAACGGTACCGGTCATGTGAAAGCAATGGTGGGCGGACTAGATTTCAAAATCAGCCAATTCAATCGTGCTATCCAGTCTCGACGCCAACCGGGTTCTTCATTTAAACCGTTTACCTATGCTGCAGCACTGGATAAGGGTTATACTCCCGCCACCATTATTATAGACTCGCCGATCATCTATACCGACGATCAAATGGACTATAAGTGGAAGCCGAAAAACTATAAAGAAAAATTTTATGGACCCACACTGTTCCGCACCGCCCTGATCTTGTCACGGAACGTGGTAACCATCAAGATCGTGCGAGATATAGGTATTGATTATCTCATAGACTATGCTCGTCGGTTTGGGATCACTGCACCTCTGTCTCGAGACTTATCTCTAGCTCTAGGCTCTTCAGGGCTTTCTCTGATTGAGCTTACCAATGCCTATTCTGTTTTTGCTAACCTGGGTGAACTGGTAAGCCCCATCTTTATCACGAAAATTTTGGACCGCCATGGCAATCTGCTGGAGGAGCACAAGACTCAAAGGGAAAGAGTACTCGACAAAGATACTTCATATATTATGACGCACTTGCTCCAGGAGGTGGTCAAATATGGCACTGGCTGGCGGGCACGCGCACTCAAGCGACCCAATGCTGGAAAGACCGGGACTACCAATAATTTGCAGGACGCCTGGTACATAGGTTTCACACCTGAATATGTAACCGGTGTGTGGGTAGGATTTGACGACGATAGAACCTTGGGAAAATATGAGACCGGATCGAGAGCTGCCAGCCCCATTTGGGTAGACTTTTCTCGGAAGATCCTCGATAAAGAACCGGTAAAGGTCTTTGCAGTGCCGGAAAATGTAGTGTTTGCGAGGATAGATCCTGAGACAGGACAGCTGGCCAAACCTGGCGACGAGAAGGCCATTTTTGAAGCGTTTAAAGAAGGAACAGCTCCCACCAAGACCACTGAGGTAACCAGACCTACCATCGATGAATTCTTCAAAGGCGACTTGGATGCGGAACCCATGTAAGTCTATAAGCGCCGTCCGGTCTAAAGGTTCCGGCTCCACGTTTCAAGCCAAAGTCTTAAATCCGAATATCGAAGCTCGAAGCACGAAACAAATCCGAAATTCAAAGTTTCAAATGTTCAAAACAGTGAGACAAAACCGAACACTAGGTTTTGGGTATTGGGATTTTGAGCATTTGAATTTGTTTAGGATTTCGAAATTCGGATTTCGAATTTCCGAAGAGACCGGCCAGTAGTAGTTCAATAACACCGTTTTTCTAAATCCAGGCCCAGTATGTAGAAGTGAGATATGAAGAAGATCTTCGGCCCAGATGGTCTGTTGAGCAAGGCTCTCGGCGACTACGAATACCGTTCTATCCAAGAAACTATGGCCCGGGAGGTAGAGGCAGCCATCGGTGAGGGACGGGAGAGTATAATAGAGGCTGGGACCGGCACAGGAAAAACCCTGGCTTATCTCATCCCAGCTGTGCTGAGCCGGAAAAAGACGATTATTTCAACAGGGACAAAAACACTTCAAGATCAATTGCTGGAACGCGATATCCCTTTCCTGCATAGAAACCTTTCCCAGCCATTCAGGGCAGTCTGTATGAAGGGAAGGGCAAATTATCTGTGTTTGTACCGCTTTCAGCGCTCTATAGAACAGCCTGAGCTACTTCCTGGTTTTGAGGGGACCGTAAGCAAAGAACTTGTTGACTGGGCTCAACAAACTACGAGTGGAGACCGGTCAGAGATCCATTGGTTGCCGGATGATTTTGTGGGGTGGGAGCAAATAAGCGCACGGGCGGACCAATGCTTGGGGCAGAAATGTGCCAGGTTCGAACAGTGCTTTCTTACCTTGCTACGACAAGAGGCGGCTACTGCGGAAATCGTCGTAGTCAACCATCACCTCTTTTTCGCGGATTTGGCGGTCCGGTCCGGTGGCTACGGGCAGGTGATTCCCCCGTATGAGGTGGTCATATTCGACGAGGCACATCTTCTGGAAGAAACTGCAAATAACTACTTCAGCATCCAGGTAAGTAGCTATCGATTGTTTGAACTTTTTCGTGACATCTCTTGGGAGATTGGAGCAGCGCGGAGCAAGGATAGCTCCCTTACCAGTTCACTACAAAGTCTCGGCAAGTTGAGCACCCACTTCTTTGAAATGTTTCCCTTCAGTGACAGAAGGCAACGGCTCCTATCTGAATCTATGAGCGGGGAGTTTCACCAACGGTGGTTGCAACTGAATCAAGCTTTGCAACAGCTCATAACCGAGCTCTTTCGTCACCAAGACCTCAGTGAGGGATTGTCGGCGTGTCATCGGCGTGCTCAGGAGGTTCAACAGAGCCTAGAGTTCATTCTGAATCAAAGCGATGCCAATTATGTGTACTGGTATGAGACGAGAGGCAAGGGTAAGTTCCTCTGGGCCTCGCCAGTGCAAGTGGCACCCATCCTACAGGAGCACCTGTTTCACCGGCCGATGCCATTCATTTTTACCTCCGCTACCCTCGCTGTAGGCGATAATCTGGATTTTTTCAAAAATAGACTGGGACTATCCCCAGAAACGGCGGGACTGATCCTTGATACTCCCTTTTCCTATCGGGAGCAAACGGTGATCTACCTGCCGAAACACCTGCCATTGCCGGATTCGCTAGATTTCGTAGAGGCAGTCGCTGAGGAAGTAGCAGCAATTCTGGAAGAGACCGGGGGGCGAGCATTCATCCTCTTCACCAGCCATCGCAATCTAAGAGAGGTCTATTCCCGGTTGTCTCATCTGGAACGATTCAAACTGCTGGTGCAGGGCGAACAGCCAAAGGCTACTCTGCTCAAGCGTTTCCGAGAGGATACCTCTTCGGTGCTGCTCGGCACTGCCTCATTTTGGCAGGGAGTGGATATGCCGGGAGAGACCTTGAGTTGTGTGATCATTGATAAACTGCCTTTCGCAGCTCCAAATGATCCACTGGTGGCGGCGCGCTTGGAAAAGATCGCTGAAGCTGGTGGGAATCCTTTCTGGGACTACCAGGTCCCCAGTGCAGTGCTCGCGCTCCGGCAAGGGCTTGGTCGGTTGATCCGGAGGGCCAGTGACCAGGGAATCCTGGCCGTTCTGGACGGTCGCCTGTTCAAGAGATCCTACGGCAAGCTATTTTTAGCGAGCTTGCCTGACAGTCTCATCACTCACCGGCGGGAAGATATTGGCAAATTCCTCAAGCGAGGGGACGCTAGCAGGTTTTCAAGACCGTAAACCTTCAAAACCTAACAACATCCCCCTACCCTTTACCCCCACCGTTTACCACCGCTCCTTTTTTGGCCTTTTCCAACTCATTCTCGACAGCTGCCTCAAGAGCTTCCAAGGTCCTGGCCCTGGAGACCCTGCCATTGATGAAGACGGTGGGGGTGCCTCTCACTCCCATATAGGCCCCGAGCCTGATATCCTGGTTGATCCTTGCAACGATCTTGAGATCGTTGATGTCCTTTTCAAATTTTTCCAGGTCCAAACCAAGCTCGCGGGCAATTTGCCGAAACTTCTGGTCGTTCAGGGTGGTGTCATTCTCGAATAAGAGGTCGTGATACTCCCAGAATTTCCCCTGTCTTTGCGCAGCGAATGCAGCAACAGCAGCCTTTTTGGCGAATTTATGCTTTGTCAGGGGGAAGTTCTTGAAGACCAGTTTCACCTGAAGGGGGTATTTCTCGAGCAACTGCTCGAGGCGAGGCGCGATCCTCGCACAAGCAGGTCACTGAAAACAACTGAACACCCCCATGACCACTGGCGCGTCAACCGGGCCTCTTGAAGGAGAGACCGAAAGATCCGTGTCTTGGACGGGGGGTGGTGTCTTTTGGATTTTCCACTGAGCAGAGGCGAGATTCGTAGCGAATAAACCCAGAACTAGTACAAGAATCAAAGGCAATATGGTGATTTTATACGAGCGATTCATGAAATATCCGGGCTAGCGTTTCGTAGGCGAATCCTGTTTCGCAGCTTCTTTCGTTTGGCTAAGCTGTTGGGCGATTATCTCGTTGTGAGGATCAAGTTTGCGGGCTTTCTTGAGGGCGTCAATTGCTTGTGGCCACTGGTAGCCGACTCCATAGAGACGGCCTAAGGTCAACCATAATGTCCAATCATTTGGACGCCGCCCCAATTTACGCTTAACAAGGATAATGGCCAGGCTGGCCCCGAGGTATTTGTAACTGTCAGAGAAGCTTTTCCACCAGCGGCCCAATGTAGCAGACACTGACCGGGTCCTCCGATACTTCGAGAATGTTAGGTTGAGCCAGTTTGGCCTGTCAGGATGGTTAAACCGGCTCAACCGGCAAAACCGACTAACGCTTCTGATGTCTCAGGCTGAAACCGGCATCTTTCAGCAGAGTCCAGTAACGGCGACTCGCCTCCAGCCGCTCCTGGTTGTCCACCAGCACCACATGGATAACTTTGGAGAATTGTTGAACCATTTCAACCGGGCAGTAATCCATGGTCAAAAGAGATGCGATCCCTGGCACCCGTTCTTTTCGGGTTGTGATAACAACCGGCTGGGCAGGCTCACTGTCCATGCTCTTCCAGAGGCCGTGAGGGACAAAGTTGTCGGGCTTGTAGGTCCAGAGCAAATCGTCCAGCCGTGCTGCCTGCTCTTCATCTATAGCGATGATTTGTAGTCTTTCACCCTGAGCGTAGGTGTGTTCTGCTATCTCACAGGCCCGCATTTCCATTCGGCTCGCAGTGACTTCAACAAAGATTACTTCCGTCATAGTTTCAACCATAACAAAAGCGGACAAACAAAAAAAGAACCACAAAGCACACAAAGGGATATTTCAGATTTCAGATTGTAGATTTGGGAAGGCATAAAGCATCATTCTGCAATCTACAATCAACAATCTAAAATTCCAACTCTTGGAGTTTTTCGTGGTGAACTGTTGGTGTCTATATGCCCAGGTAGGCCTGTTTGACGTGCTCGTTGTCCAGGAGTTCCTGTCCGCTGCCGCTCAGCACAACGCGGCCATTTTCCAGGACATAGCCGCGGTCACTTATCTCCAGGGTTTGTTTGGTATTTTGCTCGGTTACGAGCACGGTTACACCTTCCTTGTTGATACGCTTGATAATCTCAAAAATATCGGCCACCAGAATGGGGGCCAACCCCAGGGAAGGCTCGTCGAACATGATTAGCTTTGGCAGGGCCATTAGGCCGCGGCCCACAGCAACCATCTGCTGCTCGCCGCCGGAAAGGGTGCCTGCCATCTGCTTTTCCCGCTCGCGCAGCCTGGGAAAGAGGTCGAAAACCAACTCCATGGTTTCGTTCCGTTTCGGTTTGGCCCGGGGAGTAAGGGAGCCCATGATCAAATTCTCCCGCACCGTCATCTCCGGAAAGAGACGGCGACCCTCAGGCACATGGGCAACGCCGTGTTCGACAATTTTGTTGGCGGGAATCTTGTGCAGGTGCAGGTCTTGAAAGAGGATGCTGCCATTGGCAGGGCTCAAGAGGCCCGAGATGGTCTTGAGCGTAGTGGATTTGCCGGAGCCGTTGGCGCCAACCAACGCGACTATTTCACCCTGGTTCACCTCGAAGGAGACGTCCCAGAGTATCTGCAGATCACCGTAGGAAACGTCAATATTTTCAACCCTAAGCATAGTCCTCTCCCAGGTAGGCTTCGATGACTTCTTTGTTATTGGCAACCTCTTCGGGGGTGCCTTCGGCAATGGTCTGACCATAATTGATGGCGTGAATGCGATCGGAGATGGTCATGATGACCTTCATAATGTGCTCGACAATAATGATGGTCACGCCGCGGGCGCGAATTCTCTGGATCAATTCTATGGCCTCGTCCAGTTCCGTGGGATTCAGCCCCGCAGCGGTTTCATCCAAGAGGAGCAGTTCGGGCTTGGTGGCCAGGGCCCTGGTGATCTCCAAACGCTTGCGCCCGGCAATGGGCAGACTCGCGGCAGGCTTGTCTTTTTCCGATTGCAGGTTGCAGAACTCCAGCATCTCCAGAGCCATCTTCCGGGCTTCCCCGAGGGTATTAACGCGGCAGAAGGCGGAGGCCATGACATTTTCCAGCACGGTCATGCGCTTGAGGGGCTTGACCACCTGAAAGGTACGGCCAATGCCCAGATGGCAGATCTGGTGGGTCTTCATAGCCTTAATACTGTTGCCCTTGAAAAAAATATCTCCGGCAGTCAAAGGATAATAGTGATTGATAAGGTTAAAGATGGTGGTCTTGCCAGAGCCGTTGGGGCCGATCAGTCCGAAGATCTCCCCGCGTTCCACCTGGAAGTTCACTCCGCCCACTGCCATGAGACCGCCGAAGTTCTTGCTGATCTCTTTCACTTCAAATAAACTCACCTGTAGTACTCCCGCGTTCATCGGCCCTTGACAAAGAGCCGCTTAATTTTCGGCCAATCTCCAACAACACCGTTGGCCATAAACAAGATGACAAAAATTACCAAGAGTCCGAAGACCAGGACGTGGGCTTCACTGACCCACTTGGGCGCCAACCCGAAGAGAGCACTCCGAAAGGTTTCCTGCACACCAATCATGATAAAGGCGCCCACAGCCGGGCCCCAGATAGTGGCAACCCCGCCGATAATTCCCACCAGAATGGCCATGATTGAAATGTAGTGAAGGGAGAAGACCACATGGGGATCAATGAAGGCCATGTAGTTCATGTAAAAGGCACCAGCCAGACCGGTGAAAAAGGAGCTGATCAGGAGCGATACGTTTTTGTAAAGGGTGGCGTTGATACCCAGGGATTCCGCCGCATCCTGATCTTCGCGAATGGAAACAAAGTAAAAGCCCAACTTGGATTTCATTACCAGGTCAAAGACCAAGATGGAAGCCGCTGCCAATGCCAGTGCCAGGTAGTAGTAAGGGAGCTTGCTCCGGAAGGTCTGGATAATCAGGATGCCTACCATGCCGTCGGTGAGGCTTTCCCAGTTGGTGGCAATCAGCCGGAAAATCTCGCCGGCGGCAATGGTAGCCAGAGCGAAATAGGGCCCCCGCAAGCGAAAGCAGATCCAGCCGATTAAAAGGCCGATCAAGGCTCCGGTGAATCCGCCGAAAAGCATTCCCCACCAGGCGGAGATTCCGAGTTTGCTGGCAAAGATCCCTGCGGTGTAGGCCCCGGTGCCGAAGAAGACCGCATGACCGAAGGAAACCTGGCCGGTGTAGCCTGCCAGAAGGTTCCAGGAGCCGCCGATCACCACCCACATCAGAGCTATTATGACCAGGTGCTGGTAGTAGGCGGATCGTACCACCAAGGGAAACAAAACAAAGGCCAGAGCAACGATGGCAACAAGCACCTGGTTGCGTTTCATAGTATCCCTCTCTAGTAATAAAATCGCCGCTATGCTTGGCGCTTAGAGCAAAGCGTTAAGATTCTAGGAGCCAGGAGTCAGTAGCCAGGAGATGGAGAAAGTTAATTTTGTTTTTTTCTACTGGATTCTGGCTTCTGAATTCTGACTCCTCTCTCTTAGACTTTGGTGAGTTTCTTCAAGCCACCTGGCAGAAAGATCAGAACCAGGAGAAAGATGACATAACCCACCATCTCTTTATAGCCCATACCAATGTAGGTAGCCCCCAGGGACTCGGCTATACCCAGGGTGAGTCCCCCAAAAAGTGCGCCCACTGTGCTGCCCATACCCCCGAGGATGGTAATTATAAAAGCCTTGAGAGTGAAGGGCCCACCGATGTCGGGAAACAGATAATAGATTGGCATGAGCAGAGACCCGGCGGCCGCCACCAGGGCTGAGCCCACGCCGAAGGTGATCACCGTAATCCGGCCCGAATTCACTCCCATGAGGGTGGCGGCCTCCTTATCCTGGGCAGTGGCCCGGATGGATCGACCCAGGTCGGTTTTGAGCAGAAACCAGAAAAGAGCAATGGTCAGCAGCACGGCGAACCCAAAAGCGACGACCATGGGCACGCTGAAGGAAATCTCTCCCAGGAAAAAAGCACTGCCAGTGTAGCTGGTGACGACCGATTTGTAGTCGGAGCTGAAGATGAAGCGGGCGATTTCAGCCAGTACCATGCCCATGCCCACGGTCATCAACACCTGGTTTTCTGGGAGGACGGCGTCAACCTCCATGAGAGGATTGAGCAACAGCTTTTGAAGAAAGATTCCCAGGAGAAATAAGGCGGGCATGGCTACGAGCAGCGACAGGTAGGGATCGATCTTCAGATAGGCATGGAGGGCAAAGGTGACGTACATTGCCACCATCATCAACTGGCCGTGGGCCAGGTTGATGATCCCCATGACACCCATAATTAGAGTCATGCCCATGCCAATCAGGCCGTAGATTCCCCCGATCAGGACTCCGGCAACCAGGGTCTGCAAGAAAACAACCATCTGCGAGCTTCCTTTCAAGAGAGCAAGAAAGGGTCTTTCTTCAACCTTTCTCAACCCACTACGGACAAAGCAGATAAGGAAAATGAAGGATTGCTAACTAGATTATAGCTGGTCAGAGGTCTGAAAGAATTAAAGCACAGAAGGCACAGAAAGCACAAGGAGCAAGATGAGCGGTGATTTGCACGTATTAGACTGCAGTCAACTTTTAGATCTGGGAGGGTAAAAGATATCTCGAGAAATGGTACTTACCCCGAGACCAATTGCCATCAGTTTTCTGCGTCCTCTCAGCTAGAAGATCGAAAAAAACGGTGGAGGGCATCTCAGTGAACCCTCCACCGTTTCTTATCTGCACCTAGTAGCCCCAATTCTTGAGCCAGTCTATAGGATAGACATACTTAGCATTGGCTAGATTCTCGGGCCAAATGAGCTGAAGTTTGCCGTGCTGCCACTGGACCACATAGGTGGTCAGCTTGTTCTGATTGGTTTTCTTGTCGTAGGAGATGAATTTTACCGGGCCGAAAACCGTCATCAACTTGGTCTCACTCAAGGCCTGCTTGATGTCCTCGGGCGAGAAGGATTTGGCCCGCTGAAGCACGTCCTTGATCACGTAGGCAGCCGCATAGGCCTCGGCACCGTGATACTCGGTGTCCTTGTTGTATCTGGCCTTAAACCTATTGAAGTAATCCATGGCCCCGGGCAAGGGCAGAACCTGGTGCCACAAGGTGGCTGAGACTACGAAATTTGCGGCCTTGCCGGCATTCTGGTCAAACTCGGGGAGGGTGAAGCCGGCAGCACCGCCGACAAACAGCCTGGGAGTCAGCTTCAGTTCCCGGGCCTGACGCATTATCAGCGAGGCGTCCATGATGTAAGAAATCATGTAGACGAGATCGGGATTCAGCTGCTTCACCTTGACCAAAACCGGCTTGAAATCGATGCCACCGTGTTCGTAACCTTCGGTCATCAGAACCTTGATGCCCAGTTTCTTACAGCTTTTCTTAAATGCTTTAGCGCCTTTGGTGCCGAACAGGGAGTTTTCATGCAGGATCACCGCATCCTTGGGTTTTACCACCTCGGCCAGGAAAGTCTCAACACCACTGGCATATTCGCTCACCGGAGGATTGAGGCGGAAAACGTAATCCCAGCCCTGTTCGGTGATCTTGTCTGCAGCACCGGTATTGATCAGGAAGGGAATGCGGTTTTGCTGGGCTACACCAGCCACCCCATAAACCACGGAACTGGAATAACCGCCACCGAGCATAACCACCTTATCCTTGTGAATGAGCTTCTCCACCACCGAGCGGCCCACTTCAGGCCTGCCGGTATCATCTTCCATTATAAATTCAAGTTTCTTGCCTTTGACCCCGCCACCGCCGTTGATCTCCTCCAGGGCCATGTCGAAAGATTGTCTTTCAATTTCACCGAATTTGGCCTGAGGACCAGTAAGCGGCAGCACGATACCGACCTTGATGGTGTCAGCAGCGGCAGCCTGGGTGGGTGGCATGAAGGCGAACACCGAAATCGCCACCAACACCAAGAAAATGGACTGGAAATTTTTTCTCATGAGTCATCCTCCTTTTCAGCAACTGTGTTCAGTAACTAATCTGTCAGCAATCACCTAAGAAAAACCTACTGATAATTACCAGACCGCCGTTGTTTTGACGATCGTCAAGCCGTGGAAACTTTTTTCATGCTTCTAATTCGGTGCTCCAGAAACGGACGAGGTGAGAGGCAAGGGTTGCCGAGGATTAAAATTAATCCTGGGCCGGAGATAAAAAGATGGAGTATACCTACCACATTAGTGGGCGGAAAACAAGACCCAGGAGCAACAAAAACTGTGATCCAGTGGTGTCGGATCAACCCCGTTCCCAGCGAGGACGATCCGGCCAAGCACTACGTTGTGATTTCTTCCGAGATTGGGTAATTCTGCCAAGCAGATTCGCCCGAAAAAAAGCTGGCCAAGGGATTCAGGCGAAGGGGACAATTTCAGTTCAGCAGGTCAGATGAAAGGCGCCGGCAACTCTTTTACCCTGGGCATGAAGGCTGTTAAAGATGGAAACCGCTTCTTTCGTAGGCACCGCCACCAGACTGATTCCCTGTCCTTCAATGGCCTGTGCCGCCTCTTCAGTTACTTTCATGCCGCCGTATGCCCCGGTGCCCACCACGAGCGTTTCTACAGAAGCATATAAAATGTCGTCAATGTCCTGGGCGTAGAGGGCGTGTCCTTCTCTTCGCCACCAATTGCCAACAATCTCGTTTTCAATAATCTTTAAATCATTTCGGTGACTTTGACCTGTAATTGTCATGCTGCCGAAACTGTAGGATTCGATCATTTGTTTTCCCTCAGTTTTCGTGCAAGAGCAGATACTGATTTATTATTGGTCAGTTACTGCTTATGATACACTAGAACCTAATGAGCTGAAAGACCTCTGTATGGACTACAAGGAGTTTCTTAAAACTACCCTACCTCAGCTTGGGTTGCGCTGGCGTCGGTTCAACCGCAAATCCATCCGGAAACGTATCATCGGTCGATTGCAGGAGTTGAACCTTCACTCGCTGAGCGAATACCAAAATTATGTGTTTGCGAGCGAGGCTGAAAGGCTAAATCTTACCAGTCTTTTGACCGTCACCATTTCTCGTTTTTGGCGAAACGCCCGCCTTTTTGAAGCACTGAAGAACATTTGGTTGCCGACTTTGCTGGGCCGACTACCTGCAGCTGAGCCTTTGCAAATCTGGTCTGCAGGCTGCGCCAGTGGAGAAGAACCCTACAGTCTGTTGATTCTCTGGCTTGAGAGCTTCGCGGGTACAGGTCGTGAGTTGCGACTGCTGGCCAGCGACAGCAACGGACATTGTCTGGAAAGGGCCCAACAAGCACGTTATCCTGCCAGCAGTTTCAGAGAGATACCTCTCCATCTGCGGCAAAAGTACTGTACCAATGAAGGGGGAACTTTCTCTCTATCCCAGGACTTCCCGAAGCGGATTAAGTGGATTGAGCACAACTTGATCTGGGAACCTCCGCCGTTGAATAATCATCTGATTTTTTGCCGCAACCTCGTTTACACCTATTTCACTGACTCCCTTCAACACGAGATTACCCGACGATTTCACCAGGCCCTTGTTGCCAACGGACTTTTGGTGGTAGGGCGCAAAGACCGACTACCACCTGGCACGGAAGGGTTATTTCGCCTGGTCGATCATCCTATTTATGAAAAGCTTGATATTCCTGAAATAATCTAATCGCAATTCGCATGGGGTCATAAGATATAGACAAAACTTTTTACCCTATGCTCCATGCTCTATGCCCTATGCCAGTGAGCGAAGCGACTTTACAGGCTTGACAGGTTATTGCTAGTTAGGTAAAAAGATAAGGTGTGGCAGATGCCCTGGCTGCAGGATGGCCGGGGCTTTCCATTTTTCCTTACCAACCACATTATAGGAAGGAGCCACCTATGGAGCGCTTTCCCATAACTCGGGAAGGATATAAGCGCTTGCGCACCGAGTTGCAACGCCTTGAGAGGGAAGAACGGCCTCGAGTTATCCAGGCGATAGCAGAGGCTCGTGAGCATGGCGACATCAGTGAAAATGCTGAGTTTGAGGCAGCCAAGGAAAGGCAGGGTTTAGTTGAGGGTAAGATCAACGATCTTCATTCTAAGCTCGGCCAGTGTGAGATAGTTGAGGTGTCGGAGGGCTCAGTTGACCGAGTGATCTTCGGTAGTACAGTGGAGCTGGAAGACCTTGATACCGGAGAAGAAGCGCGGTACCGCCTAGTGGGACCATATGAAGCAGATCTGGCTCAAGGAACGATTTCAGTGACATCACCCATCGGCCAGGCCCTGATAGGCAAAGAGGCTGGAGATGATGTTAGGGTTCAAACCCCTGGTGGCGTAAAAAACCTCGAAATCCTTGATATCGATTATGCCGAACAATCATAAAGAGCAGGCTAGTCTTGAAAAACTAAAGCAAATTCTGGAGACGTTGACAGAAGAGGTGTCACCGCTTTTTCCAGATGATTCAGCCCAACTGAGTTCATGGCGTCGCAGCCTCGAAGCCGTGTCTGAAACTCTAGAAGATCAGACTCTGAGGATCGCTGTTGTGGGGCCGGTTAAATCCGGCAAAAGCACTTTCATCAATGCAATGCAGGGTCGAGATCTGCTCAAGAGGGGCGCTGGAATCGTTACCGCCTTTATCACCCGCATTCGTGTGGGCCCGGAAGAGAAGGGGTGGGTTGAGATCAAGTCCTGGGAAGAAATAAATAGAGAAGTCAATGAGGCTCTGTCCATGCTGGCGCTGCCACGAGGCTTTGAAGGAATGGATTCCATAGACCTGCGCCGGGAGGAGGATCTCCACACCCTGCGCCAGTACGTCCAGGAGCTCAAACAGGATAGCCTGACAGGCCGCGAAACATTCGATCCCAACATAGTTCTGATCAACGGTTATTTGAACGGATATGGTACGCTGAGCGCCCACGTCAAAGATGAGCCGGTTCTGTTGGAATTCGATGCAGATGAGCTTGATCGGCATCAGGATTTTGTCAGCCAGGAATCGCAGGCAGTATACCTTCGGGATATGGAACTGCAATTACCCATATCGTGGTTGGGGGAGATGGTGGAAATCGGTGACTGTCAGGGTAGTGATTCACCCAATCCCCTCCATTTTGCCATGCTGCAGGAATACCTGCTCAGCAGTCACTGCATTCTCTACCTTATCAGCAGCCGGGTAGGGATTCGGCAGGCTGACTTGAAACTCATCGAAGCCATAAAAATACTTCGACTGCTTCCGCAGACGCTCTTCATTGTAAATGTTGATTTGGACGAACACGGCAACATGGAGAATCTGGAAGGACTTCAGGAGAGGATTGCTGAAGAGCTTGGTCTGCTGGTGCCAGAAGCCAAGATTTACGCTTTCTCTGCCCTGTTTCAGCTACTGGAGACAGCAAACAGTACGGACGAGTTGTCCCCACGTGAAGGGAGACGGTTGGAGGGCTGGCATGAAGAGCAGGCAATGGTGGAGCTCTCGCGGTGTGGATATGAGGATTTTTGTAATGATTTAAAAGAGTTGGTGAATCGCGAACGAGGTCGAGTTCTTCACGGGTCCGTTTTGAGCCACCTGCAACGGGTTAGCCAGAGCATGAAAGACTCGGTTAATACCCGGCAGAGACTACTGTCCAGAGACCAGGCAGAACTCGAGGCTTTGGCTGATGAGGTCAAAGTCCGCCAACAATCTGTGATGGCGGCTCTTAGCACTGTTGAACATACCTTAGACGGGTTGCGCAATTCATTGAAGGAACAAGTCAGGTCTGCGGTTGATTCCTATTTTGACACCAAGTACGGCCCTATCATCACTGACACCATGCAACTGGTCGAAAACTATCAGGTGGACAGTTTTGGTCAGGGCAAACCGGAGGAAGCCAGGAAGTGGCTCACCAATCTTTTCCTGTTTTACCAGGATTTTAGGCAGACGCTATCTCGCCATATCATCGACAAGGTCAATCTCAGAATTATCGACTTTGCCAAAAGCGAGGAAGAGCAGATCGAAAAAAAACTTATGGAGACGGCTACTGGTTACTGGGATCTGCTGGGGCAGGCGCTCCGACAATACCAGAAAACCTTAACAGACTCTGGTCTAACGCTGAGCCAGGTGGCACCAGAGACAATGCCGCAGCCGCAGAAGCCAGGGATAACACCGCCACCCTTTTTTGCTTTTATGCAGCGTTCTGAGGCCTTAGGCCGGGGATCTCTGTTGCTCAGGTTCGGTTTGAGAAGATTGCGTCATCTCTTCTCAGGACTGAAGAGTCGGGTTCTCCGTCGGGACACAACAGATATGGCAGAGTCTAACGAAGAGGTGTTTCGGGAAGCTGTTGCTCTCGTCAAGAAAGAAACTCAGAAAGAGCTGCTCAGCTCATTTAGAGACTATCGCCAAAACTTGAAGTTTGCCTATCTTTTTACCTTCATAGAGATGTACACTCAGGCCCTTATCCAGTTATTTCGAGATTTTGGCGATGCGACCATGGTTGATATCAGCCACATTCAGGAGGCGGCCCACAAAAGGGTTAGCAGCCAGAGTGATGCCACAGAGGATTTGGCCATTGTCAACCACCGTTTGCAGTACGCTGAAGAGAACTTGCGCAACCTCGAGCAGAGTCTGGGGATTTCGTCATAGCCCGGATGTTTCATGAATCACCTGATCAGTCTTCCCTTATCATTCCCCCTGGAATAATAATATACAGTATAATAAATGATCATTCCTGATGGTTCGAAGCCATGATCAGACCGGTGCACTCAAAAGACTTCGATGAGCTTTTGCAGATTGAAGCTCAGGCTTTTCCAAAGTCTCAATACGACCGTGAGGAATTATGGCTCCTCTCTCTGAAGTACCCACACACCTTTCTTGTAACCGTGAGTAATCAAATGGACGGCTACATTGTGTTCAGACCAGATGGGCACATAATTTCCATGGCTGTAAGACCTCATAAGAGGCGCGTGGGCATCGGTACCAGATTGGTACAGAAGGTCATTGGTCACTGCAGTGGAAAATCCCTCCGCCTCGAAGTTAGGGTAAGTAACGTAGGGGCCCAGAGGTTCTACCTAAATCTTGGTTTTCGCATTAAGGCAAGAATAGACGGCTATTACCACGATGGCGAGGACGCTTTGGTCATGGAGCGTGCTGCCAGCGGCAGAGAGGATACTAATTAGCTAGCTTGAACCTAATACGGTTTGTCCGTGGTCCGTAGTTCGTTGCTAAAGCCGAAAACGGATCTCCATACCCGGCAGAATGCCATCCTCTAATGTATTCCTGTTTCCGGCCGGTCTTGAAAAAACCTACAACTGGCAACAATTGTCATACCGGACGAGGCGAAGCCGAGATCCGGTATCCAGATGTATTTTTTCTTCTGGATTCCGGACATCCACCTCTGGCGGATTCCGGAATGACGAACTAGGCAGCTGACCACTGACTCCTCACTCTTCAGTGCCTAGTAGTTTAGTGCCTAGTACCAACTGCCTGCTGAATCCCCAGGCCCCATGTCTCACAACGGACAACTGACTACTGACAACGGACAATGCCGCAGGTTAGGTTTCGTAAAGGGTAGGTTTGGCGTCGGTAATCAATTCCTTATGTTTCTTATAGGCCGTCTGCACGTAAGCAGGTACATTGAAAAGCCCTTTGAAGAAGGCAGGGGAGAGGTACTGAAGCTCAAATTCCTGTTTTTGTAGTTGTGCTCCCAAATCCACGCTTTGCACCTCCAGTTCTTTGGAAGCCAGAATGAAGCTGTGCATTGCATGAAACGAGGGCATCATGTAGGGATAGGACACGACGAACTTAAATGCAGAGGAGATGGTGTTATACATTCTCGCATGGAGTGTGAGTCGCGTTGCCTGCAGATCCGTCCCCTGGAAACAACCGACCCCGTCCCGGCTAAGGCAGCGGTTAACCAGTTGATAGAACTCACGGGTGAAAAGAAACACTGCCGGGCTATCTTCGGTGGGATCATTAAGATCCACAATAATCACATCAAAAATCTCTTTTGTCTGTTCAAGGAACTTCCGGCCGTCGCCAATGTGGAGTTCCAGACGCGGATCTTCATATGCTCCCTTGCTCCAGGAGCTTAGATGTTGCCGGCAGACATTCACCAGTTCCTCGTCAACGTCAACCATTACAATCCGATTGACATCTTGATACTTAGCAACCTCCCGGATGGTTGCTCCTTCAGCGCCACCGACAATGCAAACACTCATTGGATTCGGATGGATAAGCATGGCTGGGTGGACGAGGCTTTCGTGGTAAATAAACTCGTCCTGGTCGGCTGATTGGGCTATGCCGTCCAAAAATAACATGCGTCCGTATTCCGCGGTGTCCACGATGTCGATCTTGGCATAGCGTGAACGGCCGGAATAGACGGAGCGCAGACAGCGATAGTGGACGACGACGTTTGTGGCGCCATCCTCGGCAAACCAAATGGGGTCAGTCATACCGCATCCTGGTCGGGTTTGTGTCTTATTTCAGACTGGGGGAGATCCAGGACACCACGTTTAATCTCCATGACAGAAGTATTGGCGGCTCCGAGGTTCTCTTTCAGGTAGTCGAGCGCCACCTGGCCATTGACGGTATCGCCACAGGTGAAGATATCCACCGCACAGTAGCCATATTCCGGCCAGGTGTGCAAAGCGAAATGTGACTCGGCGACTACCACAACCCCGGTGATGCCATGGGGAGAAAATTGGTGGAAGAATGGTTGGATAACGGTGGCCCCGGAAAGTTGGACCGCAGCCAGCAGGTGATGTTCAATGGTTTTGACGTCGTTCAGGAGGGTGCTGTCGCACTGAAACAACTCGATGATCAAATGTTTGCCAAGTGATTTCATCTTTTGCAGTTACTCGCTAATGCTTGAACTGGGTCAGGTCATACCTTAGCCTTTGTGTTGAGGTTGGACAAAAATTGCACAGCCAGATGAGGCAATACTGGAAAACAAAAGTTGTCTTTCCTTTGGGGGAACCGCGATGTTCTCGTGGCCAAAATCCGGACTGTGCGAACGAAAAAACACTAACAAATGAGGCTAGAGAAATTGTCACGAAATTGCAACAAGAATTTTAGCGTTCCGTTACCTTTTTTGTGCCAAGGTTTAGGGTTTAACAGGGACTCTATTTTCTTTTTTGTTTCGGCTCCAGCCACTCGCCCTCATGAAGATAGTCCAAGCAGATTGCCTTAAGCTCCCCCTTTTTCTCAAGAAACCTTTCTTTCATCCCCTGAAGCCAACGAAGATGCCGCAGGGCGCCCTCTAAACTCAGGAAAAAGTTGTCATCGTTAGGATCTACTGCAAAGGAGACTTGCCCGTCGGCAACCTGCACCTTACCTGGACTGCTGCATGTCATGCAGCGAACCTGCTCTGACCCAAGAAACCGAAAAGTGTCACCGCCGCATGCCTGGCAGCGCCAGGGCTCACTCTGCCAGTCTGGAGGTGGACCGAAAAGTGCTTTCGCTAGCTTCTCAGCCGTATTGAGGTTGTCTTGGTTCATAAACACTTCTCCCGGCAGAGCACCGTAAACTACTTCACTGGCTTGGGGTCTGGCACCCATAAGCCGAAGGGCACTGTCCAGGCAAAGCTTGGTGTATCCCTTCCATTCCGGGAATGCCGGCGATGGCCACCGCCACAGCGGGTTTCCCCCAAAGCTTCTCAAAATGGCCATACAAAATGAGACCGCGGTCCAAAAACTGCTTTAGACTGGCGTTGGCTGCAAGCATATAGACCGGGACGGCCAGGATGAGTCCGTCGGCTTGCAGGAGGGCCTCGAGGATTGTAGGAAAATCATCCGCTTGAGGACATGTGTGCTCATCGAACAAACAAGTGTAACATGCCCGACATGGCCTGATGTCCATCTCAGGAAGACGGACAAGCTTTAACCGGTGCGGATCGGGAATGCGCCGGCTGATTTCCTTGGCCATCAATTCGCTATTGCCGAGCCTTCGGGGTGAACCCACTAAAGCCAAGATTTCCATTATAATAGTCCCTCGTGGACATTGTTGTAGGTCGGATCGTTCTTGCAATAGCCCCGCTTGGAGCGGGGTTGATCCGACCTACTAATCTTGTATCAGAGTTTCTTGTAACTCGTAACAGAAGAGGTGACAAGGGTTCGTTTCGAGAAACAGCTGGCCGTTGGCAGCAGGCAGGTCATTGTAGGTCGGATCGTTCTTGCAATAGCAAGGTTGATCCGACAATGAGGCTGATGTTTGTATTCTCCGGTTTTGTCGGATGAACCCCGCCGAGGCGGGAACCATCCGACCTACTAATCTTGCCTCATTTCACCGTGAGGCCAACGACTCGATAATTGAACTCATAGCTGAGAGCGTTGCTCCAGTCAGCCTGGTACACTCCTTTGTAGCGCGTGCCCTCAACGGATCCCACCGGCTTGCCATAAGTATAGAACCAGTTAACGATAGGGCTACCGGTAAATCCCAAGGCTATCCAGTAGTTGCCCGGCATGAGTTCGGGCTTTTCCCGGCTGAAGTCGAAATCCACCCAACGGTAGCCTGGTTTCAGGGAGAGCTGGTTCAGATTTATAAAGTCACTCGTGGCAATTTGCTCTCCCGGTTTCATGTTGTTGTCCTGCCGGAGTTCAAGCCAGAGTTGCCCTTCACCACCAAAATTATGGAGTGCCAGTCCTATTTTCTCCAGCTTAACAGGCTTGCGGAGCTCAAAAACCTGAGCATATTGGATAAGCTTGGTGGTGACGTACTCTGCGGTCTCCACTACGAAATTGCGGGTTATTTGGTAGCGGTCAGTGCCGACCGTAGTTGCTGGACCTCGGGGAAAGGCGAAATCAACGTTTTCCGGGAACTCGAGATTGCCAAAGAGAAAGGGCACGCGAAAACGAAGCTTGCGCCGCTCAGGTTCGGTTATCACTGGTGGTGGCGGCGGTGGCTCCACCTTTATTTCTGTAAAAGTTGCCTGAACAGGAGGAACAAGAAGCAGGTTCCTCGGTCCGTATTCCTGGCGACTGCCTGAAAGTTTAACCTGGTCGCTGTCAAAATCGGCACTGATGGACTCCTGCAGCCTGGGTTTTCCTTTGCTTCCCGATATCTGCGACCAGCGCAAAAGGCCATCGTTGATGGTCTCATTGTTGTCGATTCCAATCTCGATTCTGATGTAGCGATTGGAAACGAAAAGCTCGGTTTGCTGTGGATCGAAAGGCACCCAACCCAAGTCCGTAAACCAGACCTCGATCCAGGAGTGGCGCCCTTGCCCCATTTTAAAAGTAAGTACACCGCTTTTCCTGGAGACATTGAAGGGCTTGTTAAGGGTTACTCCATTTACAATGCGGACAGGAATAGACACCGCCCGCATCAAAGCTGCACTCAAGTGAGAGAAATTCTGACAGTTTCCTTTGCGCGCTTCCAGGCCGTAAAGGGCATCATATTTTGCTGGGGGAGTAACATAGCGCAGGTTGTCAACTATCCAGGTGAGTATGCGCTGGACCGCATCAAACTGGGTGGTCACACCCTGGGTGAGTTCCTTGGCCAGTTTCCGTATACGAGGATCATCCGACTGTACCTGTTTGGTAGGGGAGAGATAGGGTGAGACCTCAGACGGAACTTTGCCCAGAGGGAAGGGAGTCCTCGTCTGTAATTGCTGGAGCCTCGTTTGGTTCTGAGCCTTGAATGAGATGCGGGCAGTGATTTCAGGTGGAGTTGGCTTCCAGGTGGCGACAATGATCTGGTTTCCCCGATTATCTTGCGAGCGTTTCTTCTCCTTGGGCTGGGGGGAAAAAGCAAGTTCGAAGCCGTGAATCTCCTGCCGGTAGGTAGGAGATTCAAAGGTCGGTGGCACGACGAAACTCAAGACCAACTTTTGAATGCCTGGGCTGCGCGTTACCCGTTGCTCAAGTTCGTAGCGGATCTCGGATCGCATATGACCCACGAGTACATAGTTCTCAGCGGCGCAGGGAAGGTTCCAAAGAAAGAACAGGGCAAAAGCCATGCAGACAATTCTTTTCATACCAATGCCTCGAGGTTACGAGATGCGGTATCTTAGCTAAAAGCTCTTAATTTTGCAAAGCAGCTCTTGGCAAGAGCTCCAATATGTGGCAAAGAGTCTAACCAAATTGTTTAGGAGTTAGAAGTCAGGAGCCAGGAGTTCTGCTGAGATTAATATGCCTTTCTCCTGGATTCTGGATTCTGACTACTGACTCCTTGGTTAAATATATTCACCGGCTACTTCCCGCACGTGATGGCCGTCCAGGACATGAAAGGTACGAATCTTCTTGAGAAAAACCGGCGAGAACATACCAATGGGTAAATAGATGATTTTCTTGCGGTAACGGCTTGCCACCGTATGGCACCAACTCCGGGGGGGCTTGGCGGCAATGTAGGCAATCTGGGCTTGTTCGCAATAGTCGATGGCAGCCAGCAACAATCGTTCCGACTTAGTGCTGGCGATGTCAAAAAACGAGTCCTGCCAAATGTCGTATACCCGCATGGGGGGATAGGTAAGCATGAAGCCACCGTACTGGCAGCGCGATATTCCTGGTCCTATGAGGTGCTGGCCTGTTGGAGTGGCATAAAATGCCATGTCCGATTCCTGCTCATGTTCACCCAGCCAGGTCACGCGCCAAGGGAATCTCTCCGCCTCACTTTCGGCAGGCTGGTCTTGATCAAAGATGAGCACCACTGAGCCCACCTTTCCCTGTAGAGACCTGTTTTCCTTTACATAGAGTTTGCCTTCGTGCCAGTTGCGAATTGTCTCACGCAAGTCAATCCCATCCATAAGAGAACTGGTGAAAGGAACAGTCCTGCTGTTCTCCGCGGCCAGGATCTGACCTGCTTTCTTCTTGATGTAGTGGCCCCAGCCTTCGATGACAATATCTTCCGGGGGATGCGAGCAGATCATGTGCCCCTGCCACTTCCGCTGCCATTCTCCTGGACGTTGTTCCTGCGATCGCTTTTTCTTAGCAGGAACCGGCACAAGACGGCGACGCATGGTGCGGAAACGGCGATGAAAACGGATTTTTTTCTGGTTCAAGAAAAGATCCTCGCCGCGAAGCTCAATGGTGGGAAGGGTGGGATTCTCCTCCTGCCACGGGTATCGGCTTCCCAGATCCCAAGCCTCGTAACCGTAGTTGTCATCCACAGCACCACGGGCAGCAACGACGAGCTGGTAGAAATCCGGAGCAAGAAAACCCTGAACAAGTGCATAGTTTCTGGCAAAACGACGCAGCACTGCAAGCTGTTGGGATGTTACTTCTTCCTGGGAGTTTTGCAGGTGTTGTCTGGCCGCATCCTGGAAGAGAGTTTCATGCTGGTTCAGACGATCAAGGGGAGGAGAAGCGTCGGGTTGTTCCTGCCAGAGGGTCAAAAGCTCATGCCGCTGTGTTTCGAAAGCGGCTGCAAGATAGGGTATCTCGGACATTATTTCCCGGCTGGAACGTTCATGCAGATGGGCAAGGATTACCCCATCGCGACGCTGGCGTCCAATAGGCTGAGCCTGAGTGCTCGAAAGTAGAGCCATAATACGAGGGTAATGGCTGATACCACAGACAAAGAGAATACGTTGGTGCTTTTTTCTGAGCCTCTGGAGATGGTAAGCCATGTTGGCTTCACGCAAAAGATCCTGCCTGGTCGCCTCTCTCTCAGCGGACTGATCCGCGTATGCCTGGCAGTAGGCGGTGTGGCCAATCCGTTGCATAGCATAAGGATCCGGAAATGCTTCGTTAATCTGAGGCATAGACTCCAGATCTCGGTCAATGAAATGGAGGGGAAGAACATGAGTCAGAGCGAGGCGAGCAGCTTCCACCACACCGTCGGTGGGCTCCAGGGGCAGGTAAACGTGAGTACCGTCTTTTTCTTCATAAAGAACAACCGAGAGCAGCGGTAGCCGCTTGAGTCCTTTGAGCAATGGTTGCCGCAGTGTCCTGGGAAATTCCACTGCCACCGCATCCGGTTGCCAGCGGGCAAACCAGCGGATTACGGCCATGGCGAATTCAAGCCGACCATGCAGGACTGGCACGAAACAAATGTTGTCAAAGAAGATACCTGATTCTGGTTGCATGGTTGCGTGTCTCGATTAAGGAATTCAGGAATTGGGGAATTGAGGAATTACGGTTTAGGATAGGAAAGGACGAAAGATTTTACCCTAAATAATTCCTTAATCCCTAAATCCCTCAATCGCCACCTTGAGGTGGCGACGGTAGGTACTGCCTTGCGTCCTGTCCAAGGATGAGATGGATGGCCTGATCAAGGCACTGGTGAACCTTTTTGGCAGGTGGCGGCACCCGTCGCGGCCATTTCAGTTTTCGGGACGCGGACAGAAGTTTAATGGCATAACGCCCAATGTTGATACCATCGCGAACCGTGTAGAGCTCCTGGGCCAGGTGGCTCATCTGCAAAAAGTCCACAACGTAGTTGAGAATTGTGTCATCGGCGAACGGAAGGTTCTGGGCGAGGATCAGTTTTTCTTCTTCACGTTCCGGGAAATCAATGAACACTTGTGGCTGCAATCGAGAGTGAATGTACTCCGGCAGTTCAAAGGTGCTGGCATCGTCGTTCATAGTGGCGCAGATGCGGAAATCGGCATGGGCGTGAATCTTGATCCCGGCGACAATTGACTCCACGTACCTGCGGCTGTCCAACAAGGGCGCTAGAGAGGCCCAGCTTTTTTCACTCATGCGGTTGCCCTCGTCTAGAATCGCTACTCCCCCTCGGATCATGGCGGTGACGATGGACGAAGCCACGTATCGTATCTTCCCTGCTTCAGAAATCACCGGGGTTACCAGCAGATCCTCGGGCCGTGTGTCCATGGTCGCCTGAAACATGTATGCTTCGCGGTTCAGCTTCTTGGCAGCAGCGTAGGCAAGAGTGGTTTTGCCCACTCCAGGTTTGCCGAGGATGCGGGGATTCAAAGGCAGGTCATCGGGGGTAACTACAAGCCAGGCGGCAAGGATCTGGTCCATGAACTCCTTTTGCCCCACCCACTTCATGGGCAATTCATCCGGATGGCTCATGTGCAGGGTTACATCATCAATGGTTACCGTTTTGCTCATGATAATTCTCCATCTTGTGCAGACATGGTGGCAGGACCATTGTATGCAAATAGAAGACAGTTCAAGTCAAAGAGAGTTCAGGAGTTTTCCCAAGAATGTTATGAGCAACACAGGCCAAAGGGGAAGGCTAGTCCACAACGAGCAATTCGCGCCATTTTATGGCAGTGTCGCTTTTAAAAATGCACCAAATCTTCATGCTGGCCTTTGCGGGACTGAGAGTGGAAGGAGAGGAGGCTCAGGTGCTCGTTGTTTCGTAGCCTCCCCCGTTGGCCTTCCTGGTGTTTCATCTGAGTGACTGGTGGGAGGTCTGTGCCACTTCCGCAGCTGTGGGTGGGGGAGCCCCTGTTCCCCGTTCCTCAGGAACGGGGAACAGGGAGGGGGCGCCTTCCCCCCAAACCCAGCTGCGTTTGAAGTGACCAGGCCGGAGCCTTGGAACGACAGAAGAAACACTAGGAAGGCATTTTCATTTCCAAATGAGATCTCAATTTGGCAATAGCTTCAATGTATAAACATCAAGCATACATTTTTGGGGAAACTCGTGAAAGAGAGTTGGGGTTTTGTTTGGATATAAGATGTATAAATGGAATACTTATTTCCGGACAGATCCTTCGTTTGACTTTCGATGAGGAGGTCCCTAGAATTGAATTATATAGTTAACAACATTAAGCGTTTGTTGGTGATGTTTCTTTCTCCGAGGACCACATGTAATTATTGCCGGAACTCAGTTGAGTACCAGCATCACAAGGAGGTTTGCTTATGTCTGTCCTAGAAATGATCAGAAATAGTCTGTTGGCGAGCCTCGGCGCTGCCGTGGTGACCAAGGAAAAGGTGGAGGAGGCCACTCGGCGGTGGGTGGACGAGGGCAAAATTTCGCGAGATGAAGCGGAACGGTTGGCGCAAGACCTGGTTGAAAGTGGTAGGCACCAGTGGGAGGATATCCAGGAAAAAATCTCAGAGACGGTGCGGAAGGGGCTGGACAACTTTGACATTGGCAGCAAAAAGGAGTTTAAAGAGCTCAAGGCGCGGGTGGAAAATCTCGAGAAGCAGCTTACAATGCGTGAAGAAGCGAGTGGAAAAGAACAGGAGTAGAGGGTGGATATCAAGGCCGTAAAGCATCTGCGCCGCTTCAAGGACATTGTAAAGACCCTTTTCAAGTACGGCTTCGATGATGTGGTGGACCGGTTGGATTTTCCGGGCAAGGAACTCCTGAGAAAAATCCACAAGGTCCACCCCGAGATGAGTACCTGGGAGCGGATGCGCCACACGCTGGAGGATCTGGGTCCTACTTTCATCAAGTTTGGCCAGCTCATGAGCCTGAGACCCGACCTAATCCCCAACCCCCTTGTCTTGGAGTTGCGTAAACTCCAAGATGAAGTGGCTCCGGTGGACTACGAGGCCATCCGTCGGGTGGTGGAAAAGAATCTCAGTCGGCCCCTGGCCGAGATTTTTTCGAGCTTCGAGGAGAAGCCGCTGGCAGCGGCATCTCTAGCCCAAGTTCACCAAGCTGTTCTTAGAGATGGCGGGCAGATGGTGGCAGTGAAGATACAGCGCCCCAAGATTCGCCCGGTAATCGAAACCGATCTCTATATCCTGGAACTCATTGCCGGACAGCTGCATGAGCGCACGGAATGGGGGCAGATCTACGATTTGCCAAACCTGGTACAAGAGGTGAAAAAGAGCCTGTTTCGGGAACTCGACTTCACCCGCGAAGCCCGTCATATGAAGATTTTTGCTAACACACTCACCGAGACCGGCGAAGTGTATATCCCTCGACTTTATGAAGAAGTTATAACCCCGCAGGTTCTCACCATGGAATTGGTCCAGGGGACCAAGCTAAGGGACCTTAAAGTAGACGCGGTCGCGGACCGAGAACTCCTGGCTAAACGAGGCCTTCGTCTCACCGTGAAGCAAATCCTTGAAGATGGCTTTTTCCATGCTGATCCTCACCCTGGCAACTTAATCATTCTGGACGACAACGTTATTTGCCTCTTGGATTGGGGCATGGTAGGTCGCCTTACCCGGCGAACCCGCTACGATTTGATCGACATGATAAATGCAGTGGTTGATCGCGACAGTGAAAAGATCCTGAGCATTCTGCTCAACATGACCCAGGTTGATGGCAGCATTGTGCCGCGGGGGATGGAGCGAGAGATTCTAGACATAGTAGATATCTACCACAGCTTGCCCATTCAAGAGCTCAATATCGGCCAACTGCTCCTCGATATCAGCACCATGCTACGGGAGAACAGGCTCAAAGTGCCAGCTGATTTGGCCATCATGATCAAAGCCCTGATCACTGCAGAGGGCACAGCGCGACAGTTGTATCCTCAACTTAATGTTGTCGAGGAGGCCAAGCCATACGTGAGGAAGTTGGCCCTGGAGCGGTGGAAGCCGGAGACGATATGGAGAGAATTGCGCCGGAACATCTCCGGCCTCCTTACATTTCAGAAGGAGTTGCCCCTGCAGCTGAGTCAGATCATAGGCAAGATTGATCGTGGCGAACTGAGCATCCGCTTTCAGCACGAAAACCTGGGTGGGATTCGTAGCACCCTGGAGAACATTGCCAATCGTCTCACCTTGGGCATCATCGTCGCTGCCTTGATAGTGGCCTCCTCGATGATCATCACCACCGGGGTGAAACCCCTGCTTTTCGGTTTCCCTGCCCTTGGCATCGTCGGCTACCTTGTCTCTGGAGTTCTGGGCCTCTGGTTGATCTATAACATTCTCCGCAGCCGTAAGTTTTGAATCCCTTGAGTCTGGCCCACATATTTCATGAATGGCCTACTACGACCACGGAGTGGGCTCGAGACACCAATTCATGAAATATACGGGCTGGTATTGGATTTTCCAATGGAATATATAGAATTTATCGTGATTATCTATTTGACCAAAAATCCTCAAGAGCTTAACTTTAGCAATTGTTATTGTTAGGATAGTACTAAAGTTGTAATGGACAAGGTCAAGGAATGAAAAATGAAAGCGGCTTTTGGCAGACAACTCATTGACCGGCTTCTCCTGAGGAGCTCTACTGAAGAGCCACAGTTGACCCGGTTTGCGGGAAAAGGCGGTTGAGCTTGCAAGATCGGGCCGGAGGATCTGGCCAAAGCTCTCAAAAGCCTGCCGCCAGTGGACGATCCCAACGCACTGGTGGCAGCTGATACCGCTGATGACTGCGCTGTTTACCGGGTGAATGAGACTCACGCCATCGTGCAGTCTGTGGATTTCTTTACACCCATTGTGGATGATCCCTACAGTTTTGGCCAGATCGCCGCGGCCAATGCTCTCAGTGACATCTATGCAATGGGTGCTGAGCCTCTTTTTGCCCTCAGCATCATGGGTTTTCCTCAGCACACTTTGCCACTCAGCGTCATGTCCGATATTCTCCGCGGCGGCGTGGATAAGGCCAAAGAGGCGGGAATTTCCGTGCTGGGTGGGCACACCATCGAGGACAGCGAACTGAAATATGGCTTGGTGGTCACTGCCTATGCAGAGATAGATCAGATTCGCACCAACGGAGACGCCAGACCTGGCGATGATTTGGTGCTTACAAAGCCTCTGGGAGTAGGAGCCATCTCTTCAGCCATTCAGCGTCGTATTGCCAGTGATCCTCTCATTGAAAAGGCGACGGCGCTCATGGCTACTTTGAATAAAGACGCAGCCCAGGCCATGAGAGAGGTTGGCGTTCACGCTGTTACTGACGTTACCGGATTTGGTCTTTTGGGACATCTTCTGGAGATGACCCAGGCCAGCAAGGTGAGTGCTGAGATTTTTGCAGGCAAGGTTCCCACCCTGGAAGAAGCATGGGAATTCGTCCGCAAAGGCAAGATCCCTGCTGCCACCCACACTAACTTACAATATGTCAATCCACACCTGCGCTACGAGAACGGGTTGCGCCAGGAAATATCCCTGATGCTGGCCGATCCTCAGACCGCTGGGGGGTTACTCATTGCCGTATCCTCAGAGAAAACAGAGCAGCTGATAGCCCGCTTGCAGGAATTGAAAACTCCGGCAGCCTCCCATGTTGGCCGCATCACCGAAGAACAAGACAAGCCTATCGTCGTCTACCCATAAGCCATATGAAGCGATCTCTCCTCCAGTCAATCGGAATTATCATCATATCCGGAGCCCTCGGCATTGCCGTGAATGCGTTCCGGGCAGAGGGGATTCCCCTGATGGAACGGTGGCAGGAAAAAGTGCTCAACGAGCAACTGACAGGGGGATTGCCAGCAGTGTCGCTCAAGCAGGTCAAAGAGGTATATAAGAGTGGTGATGCTCTCTTGGTGGACGCTCGCGACCCGGATTTTTTTGAGCAGGGACACATCCCAGGAGCGGTGAGTCTCCCAGTGAGAGATTTTGATTCGGTTTTCCCCAGATTAGAGGAGCAGCTACGGGTGGCACCACGGGTAATCACCTACTGTGATGGTGCCAGCTGCGAGATGAGCGTGGAACTTACCGAAAAACTACTTTTTGCCGGAGTGGATTGGGTAGAGATCTTCACCGGTGGCATGCAGCAATGGCAAGGAGCTGGACAGCCGATCGAGGAAGGACGGTGAGACAGGTGGCAGCAGGCAGCAGGCAGCAAGCAGGAGTTAATGTAAATTACAAATCACAAAACCCAAATAACAAACAAATAACAATGACCGAAATTCAAAATTCCAAACGTTCACATCATCTTAAGAAAAGAGAATTCCAATATATGTTTGGGTCATTGAATATTGGAACTTGAGATTTGTTTGTAATTTGGTGCTTGGAATTTGATATTTTGCAATGCTTCAACACTCCATGGACAATGATATTGGACATTGCCCACCGATATGGATGGTATTCATGGGCGAAGATAGGCACATAGCTTCCTGGTTGAGTCATCCCAACGCAGCGTTGGTAGCAAGAGTTGTTTTGGGGTGTGTGTTCATATATGCCAGCCTGGATAAAATCAGGCATCCTGATCTTTTTGCCGAGGCTGTCTATAACTACCAACTCTTGCCGGAGGTGGCGGTAAACTTGGTTGCCATTTGTTTGCCGTGGTTGGAGCTGTTAAGTGGCAGTCTGCTGGTGTTGGGTCTGTGGGTGCAGGGAAGTATTCTGATATTGAGCGGCTTGATGGTGGTTTTTATTGGGGCACTTGGTATTAACCTGGCTCGGGGTCTGGACATTCACTGTGGCTGTTTTATCACCCAAAGCACCGATCCGATTACCATCCTTACCCTTTTTCGCGACTCTCTCTTCTTACTCCTTGCCTTTTATCTCTTCTGGCTCTACCAGATTAGGCGGGTCCAAGTAAGATTCTCGCTCTCACGTGTTTTCCGACGCAACAATTCTAAGCAACTAAGCAGTACGCAATAGCAGGGTGCTAAAGAACTCAGATTTAAAGTACAAACAGCAAGTCCGTCATTCCGGAAGTCGCGTAACGACTGTCCGGAATCCAGGAAAAACAAAAGCTTACTGGATACCGGATCTCGGCTTTGCCTCGTCCGGTATGACAATTATCGTCTCTTGTGGACTTTTTCAGTCGCCGCGTCGCCGTACCACCGCGTCGGTTGTACAAGTAGGTCGGATGGTTCCCCGAAGGGGGTTCATCCGACAACCACTGCTAACGATGCGAAGTGCATTTAATTCCTAGCGGGCAGTTTAAGGGTAAAAGTGGAGCCCTTTCCAACCTCACTTATTACATCGATATTACCCCTGTGACGTTCGACAATGCCGTCCACCATAGACAACCCAAGGCCCAGACCTTGGCCTTCACTCTTGGTAGTAAAAAAGGGTTCAAATATATGGGGCAGATCTTCTTTGCTAATGCCACAACCTGTGTCAATCACGCGAATTAACACGCTGCGGTCGCTGGGGTTATAGGAAGTTGTCAACGAGAGTTCACCTCCCTCGGACATGGCATCAATGGAATTGAAGATGAGATTTATGATGCACTGCTGAATCTGGTTGTAGTCACCTCTGATTATTGGCAATCCCTCCTCTAACTTACGCTCCAAACTGATGTTAGAAAGCCGCAGTTTGTGTCCACTGAGCATCAGGCATTTCTCAACCAGTTCATTGATTGTCACATCGGTAAACTCCAGCTCCGACTTACGGGAGAAGGCCAGCAGGCTGGAGACGATCTGGGAACATCGGTTGGTCTCATTTTCCATGAGACTCAAATAATTCGAAAACTTCTCCTGGTAGTCTTCGGTGAGGGGTCCCTTTCTCATAATCTTGAGCATAAGTCGGGCATAGTTTAGAACGCCCGCCAGTGGATTATTAATTTCGTGGACCACGCTGGCCGCCAGCCTTCCAAGGGAGATCATTTTATCTTGATGGAGTAAACGTTCCTGATCAGCAAATTGTTGCTCCAGACGGCGAATTTCTCTGAGGTCCCGGAAAAAAGCCACAGAACCGATTTCTTCCTCACCTTCATGCAATACTGCCCCGGAGAATTGTGCCGGGATTAGCTGTCCTGATATGGCTACAAGGCTTGTTTCATAAAGAGTGAGTCGATTGATGCCGCCGTATTCACTGCTCTTGAGCTTTTCTTTCAACTCATTATACTGCCCCGGAGGAAAGAAGTGATCAACGCTCAACTTACCCAGCACTACCTCTTTGGGATAGCCGAGAATCGTTTCGGAGGCCTTGTTGAAAATGATCACTCTGCCCTCTGGGTCATAACCAATGATGCCGTCGATGGAGCTCTCGATGAGGTTTTTTTGAAAATGGTATGTCTTGGCTAGCTCTTCAGCCGTGTCCAACCAGCGCTTTTCTATCAGTCTGGTGTATTCGCGAAGCTCCCGGGTCAAGCTCAATCTTTCCTGGGCCCGTTCCAGGGCCACTTCCAAGGCCGTGGTACTTATGGGCTTAGTAATGAAGTCGGAGGCTTTGAGCTGAAGAGCCTTGACCGCCAGGTCCATATCAGCGTGGGCTGTGATAACAATCACCTCTTTATCAGGTTCCAGAGCCTTGATCTTCTTTAGTACCGCAATCCCATCCATGCCTGGCATACGAAGATCGGTAAGGGTAATGTCCGGCCGCTCGTCAGCGAAGATCTTCAGGCCACCTTCCCCGTCGGCTGCGGTCAAAACCTGATAGCCGACATCCTGCAGAGTAAGGGTTAGCACTTTGCGTATGGACTCGTCATCGTCAATGATGAGTATTTTAGAATTTTTGTCGACCATACGGTTTGGTCTTCCTTTCTGTTACCCCTTTATGCTGAAAAGCATCAGAAAAATCAAGGAAAGAAGGAAAACCCTCTTGTTTGTCGGATGAACCCGCTGCGCGGAACCATCCGACCTACAGGAAGCTTTGGAAAATAAGGGAAGAACCGCCAAGCCTACCAATCATAACGCTGACGGAGGTAAAATGGGGGAGAAAAAGAAACGCTTTTGGCAGTTGAGCCGAGCATTAAGATCACCCGAAGCTCTTCGCCAATAGGATTTTTTCTACACCTTTGTCATCAATCCGGTGAATTTCTTGGTAGCCGAAATGAGTTTTGTACCAATCAGCCTTGCGGCGGGTTACGATCCAAAATCCCGTCAATCCTTGCTCGTGGGCCCAATGTTCGGCGCGAGCTAGAAGATTACCACCAACACCTTGCTTGCGGAAAGAAGGATGTACCAGGACCTGCGTGCCGCAGGCGAAGTTTCGTAAAAGGCTCGCTTTCTGTTCGGGGAACAAGGGGGGAAACTGAGCCTGCTCAATTACACAGACCAGACCTAACGTCTGCCCGCCGCGGACGGCCACAATGAGCTCCCGATCTGATTTGCTCACGTAGCGCTGCAATTTATCTTTGAAGGCAGCTCGCTGCCGGTCATTCATCTGATCACTGAGTTCTTCGACAGCTGGATCCACATCCGCTTCGGTGGCCACTTTCAAATCCCAACTGAGTCCCAGTTCTTCAGGATTAACCTGTTTCCTGCTTTCTTGGGGGTACTCATTCATGATCCGAGATTCCCTCCTCTTCATTGCTCCACCATGATCGCTGTCAGCACCCAGTTTTAGTCTATCTAGAAGAGATCTGCAAACAGCTGGTTTCATACCATAGTTTATCTCCAAAAGAAACATTGCTTGGTAAGTGCTCCGCAACGCACTAGGCGATCTATAGTCAATGACTTTTCCCGGTGTAAGCCTGTAGTAATATCAGTGGAGTTGCTGCTCGAGTTTTTCTTGGGAAGCGAGCCTGTCTTTAATGTTGGTGACACCCTTACTGTAGTCGCTTTCATCATTAAGATGGAGTGCCCTTTGATAGTATTCCTTGGCCTTATGGAGTTCGCCTTTGACCTCAAAGGCTACCGCCAGGTCGTAGTTGGCAGCCGGTGAATCATGCTTCAAATCCACGGCCTGGCGGAACTTCTCTAGGGCACTGTCCCAATCCCCATTCTCGGCATACTTGCTGCCCATTTCCAATAGGTTGGTTACTTCCCTGCTGTAACCACCTGGTGAGTCATCTTTCTTTTTTAAGGTAAATTCCAAGGTAGCGTGGTGGGGAGTAATCTTGCGGACAAATTCCTTGACGACCTCTCTAGCTAAACTGCTTAGAGGTTCTTTAAGGTAATTGAGTTCAACAAGGCCTGGCGATCCAAGCCCGCAGGAATCCTCCACCTTTTGTTGAGTGATTTTCGTGTCGACCACAACTCTCCCGGTTGTAGTGCTGATGAACTGAACCGTGAGATCCAGGTGGCCTGTTAACAAGGCACAAGGTCTCCTTAAGGAATAGACCTGCTCTTGATTACTGGCCGAATGAACCATACCGGTGATAATAGCGTCGAGGCCAGCTAGCCGTCCCAACTGGCTGACGATCTTGGGGTCGGTTAGGCTGGTCATTGGCAGATCATGTTCCTTGAGCGCCTGATCTATCTTGGCACGGGGTAGTACATTGAAGTAGGGTTTTCCGTCCACTTTCGCCTCAATGAGTTCAGTCTCTAACCAGGAAGCGATTTTCCGGCCCCAGTCGCCGTTGGTCTCTTCGAAGTCAGCCACGCCCACTGTCTTGTATTCACTGAGGTTGATCTCAGCCGGCATCAGTACCTGGGTTTTCACCTTTGGCGAACAGCTGACAAACATAACGGCAGCTAAAACAAAGAGAGTTGCAAAATTCCTTTTTAGATACCTCATCATTTATTTCTTTCCCAGTTTGATAAAGATCTCTGAAGATCTTTCTCAGCCCCCCCACTCTGGTCTACTTTTCTCTGACCTAATAAGTTGTAAAAAAAACAGCATTCATAAAACAGGAGAGCTTTTGAATTTTTAACATCATCTGATGATGAAAACCACTGGTTGAAAAATAGAGGATTAGAGAGCACAGTTGGTTATAAAACAATGCAGAAGATTGCGACCTTGGCAAGTATAGGGTCTATATTCTTCAATACTGCAATGGAAGTGGTGAGACTGAATGGGTTATTATAAATCTCGAATAGGCAGAAATTTCACTATGGCCACATTCAGCTTGAGCCCTTAGGACAAAATACCAAGGTCACCCATGTGGCGTACTTTGATTTTTTTGGGGCTTTCCTCTGGGTGTATTACCCTTGGCCAGGTGGTATGTTAGCCTTTTTGCGATACATGGCCCGCTGGGAACAGCAGACCATTCTTCGCTTAAGAGAGAAATATACCGGGCACACCAAAAGATAGATTTTTCTTGTTTGCGCCAGCTACTCAATTCCCACTAACATAGTGATTTTTGAGGAAGAATCATGTCTCCGCCCAAATGGGCTCAGAATAAATAAGAAAGGTTTTCCTCTTACATCGAAGTTGAGCTAGAATTAATAGTCTACTAACAAGGGTTGTTCCGATGGGCATCTGGCCACTTATGGCAATAGCTGTAGCACTGGCCATGGACGCATTTGCTGTGGCTTTGGCTTCTGGAGTCTCCTTAAAGCAGATCAGTGGCCGCCAGACTTTCCGCCTGGCCTGGCATTTCGGCCTCTTCCAGGCTCTAATGCCGATAGCTGGCTGGAGTGCAGGTTTGACAGTTCACTCTTTAATAGAGAAAATTGACCATTGGGTGGCCTTTGCTCTGTTAGTTTTTATAAGCATCAGAATGATAATCGAGGCCTTTAAGGCCGATGAAGGTCGAGTAGACAAGCGCGACCCAACCAAAGGTGGCACCATGGTCATGCTGTCTGTGGCAACCAGCATAGATGCTCTCGCTGTAGGTCTCAGTCTGTCCTTCCTCAGAATATCCATATGGTACCCTGCACTTGTAATTGGGGTAGTTGCCGGATTATTTACGATTATCGGACTTCATTTGGGGAGATTCTTGAGCAGCAGAACTCGTCTTGGACACTATGCTGAACTTATTGGTGGGGTGGTATTGTTAGGAATCGGAGTGAATATCCTCTATGAGCATGGGGCTATCTTTTGATTTCTAAGACCTCTGACAGCATTACCATACGGTGAATCAACTCTTATCGTTAACCCATGTAGAGCCTCAAAAACACGTTGACCACTACCAGGGCCAGTAGGGAAGGGACTATCATGGCCCTGACCCTTTCACTCCGGCCGCTGAGCAGGTCACTAAAGCTGGAGAACCCACGAGTCAACCCGAAGAACAGGCCCACAAGCACCAGCACGCCCTGGATGGCAGGTATGGTTTCTGGGTAAAAGGGTTTGAAAGGGTAGTTGGCGGTACCAAAAAGATCCCAGCCCAGGCCAAGGGGGTCCGATATCACTGAGAAGATGTAAGAGTAGTTAATCATCACCTGAGGCAGGCTGAAGGCGATCCAGACAAAGATGCCCACCGGAATGAAGATGTAGGCTGCCCGGTAGGCAACTTCCCTCCAACTCACTTTGCCTCCAGCTAGACGTTGAGCAGCCTTGCTGGCAAGCAGGAAGATGGATGGGAAAATTACAATAGCTAAGCTCATCACAGCACCCAGGTAGATGAAGAAGGGTAGAAGTTGGCGGCTCTCGGTTACGTTGGCCGCTTGCTTGATCCCAATCCAGGGCCCCAACATGGTAATAGTGAAAATCAGAGCCGCCATGAGCATGATGAGCACGTTGAACACTTCGTCGAACCCCTTCAGCTTCTGGTCCGAACCGAAGGGCCTCAGAAAGATACCGACATTGTCCTTGGGGCAGCTTTTTATGCACTCGGTGCACAGACCGCAATAGTTGTTCCTGTCCATGTTGCCCAGGTATTGACCCCAGGGGCAAGCCCCAACCGTCCTCGCCGCCCACCAGGCAGCATTTTTCTTTGTGCTCTTTGCAAACCTCGGGGTCAACGGCCCGAAGCTCGGTGCAACTTGCCATGGAGTAAGTGCTCAGAAAACCGCCCACCGGGCAAAGGTAGAGGCAGAAGACGCGGCCGCGGAAGACAAGCGAGAGGCCCCAGTGTGGCAGCAAGGATCACCAGAAAGAGGATGGCCGTGGCCACCGGCCTGGTCAAGAGAATTATGCCGAAAGAGATGAGCACCAGGAAAAGCACGTTCTGGAGCCAGATACTCCTGCTTAACCCATTAGGCCAGTCCTTATTCAATCCTAAGAAGTGGTGGTGCAGTCCCCGCACGGGCTTTTCGAGGTAGCGCACTGCGGTGATGGTTTTCCTTGCCAGCCACTCACCGGGAGCGGGCAGCGGACATATCAGGCACCAGACCCTACCGCCCAGAGGCAGAAGCACCGTTTTAAGCAGCGCCCACCAGAGAATCCAGACAAAGATGATAGCGATATTGCGGTTGCCCACCGGGCTGCCCCAAAGAGCACTGAGCACAAACAAATAGAAGAAAACCAGATTGGGGAAAATGACCAAAAATTGGAAGCTTCGTGCCTTTACCGCCCGCTTGAGCAGGGGAATCGCCTCTAAGAGATTTATCCGTCTGGACCCCGGTGGGTGAGAGACGGAACCGGTGCCGAACCACAAAAGCAGGCTGAGAGTGAGCCAGACAGAAAGGGAGACGGCGAGGTGATAGGGGGTATTGTATTGAACGATAAGTTCTCCAGTCATAAAGGGATGGAGGTTGCCGCAGGTCTGATTGCAGCGGAAAGTGAACTTACCGCTCCTGTCGGCGATGAACTCGATCTCACGAACTTTGTCCCAGTCGGTGTGAAGTTGGCCCTCGTCGTCGGTCCAGGTGTATTTGAGATATGCCAGCCCTTGTTGCTTTATCACTGCTTCCAGATCATAGCCATCCAGCAAGAAGCCGTGGGTAACGTCCATGGATGTTGGTCTCAGGACGACGGTGTCACCCTTCTTGACTACAATCCTTCCTGGCTCATAACCGTATTTTTTTGCAGTGAGATCAATGACATGAGTGTGAGGCTGATGTGGCAGCAGCCGCAGAGATAGCGGCACTGCCACAGCCACAGCCAACCCCAAGATTATCGCCAAAAGGGTCTTTTTTCTGGACATCCTCACGTTTCCGATCAATAAGGCTAGAATGTTAATGATTGGTCAAAAGCAATTCTAAGAGTTTGTGCCCTTCGGGGCTGTCCCATTGGCGGGCGCCCATCACTTTTCCCAGCACAACCCCCCGGCGATCCAGGATAAAGGTGCTGGGCACGCTCCACACCCCATGGCCGCGGGCCATTTGACCACGAGGGTCCAGAAGGGGAGTGTAAGAGAGGCCTTTGGCCCGGAAATACTCGGCTACCTTGTCTGCCGACTCTTGGATGTTGACCGCGAGGACCTGGAAACCCTGGTCCTGGTAGCGCGCAAATAGTTTCTGTAAAGCCGGCATCTCAACCTTGCAACTAGGACACCAGGTGGTCCAAAAGGTCAGGAAAGCGACATTTCCCCTGAAACTAGACAGTTCTACCTCCTCACCTCTCAAGTCGAGCGCCACTCCCTCTAGTGGTGGAGCTTCCTTAAGTGTGCTGATACGGAGCCGAAGGAAGAGCCTTTGGATCTCGGCCGCACCACTGTGGTCGGTGGCTTCCCCTTTAATGGGGCTCAGCAAGACTAGAACGAGAGCCAGGATAAGCTGTACAAGCCTGCCGAATCGTTTTCTATCCATCTCTAGGAGTCCCGTCCGACATAACCCAGTTTTCGCCTACCAGGCGAACCGGTTGAGAAAGGTCAATTTGGAAACGATGAGAGTCATCTTGCCCGTAAGTATGAGGACGCCCATGAGCACCAAGACTGTCCCGCTTGTCTTCTCCAGCAGCCACATGTAATTCTTGATTCGACCAAAGAGGCGAAAGAATCCTTTCACCGCCAAGGCGGTAAGCAGAAAAGGGATGCCCAGGCCCGCCGAGTAGCTGGCCAGGAGCTCCACCCCCTGCCCCACAGTTGTCAAGGTGGCGGCGTAGGTCAGGATGGCACCCAGAACTGGCCCCACGCAGGGAGTCCAGGCGAAGGCGAAAGACGCTCCCAGGAGCGGAGCCCTCAGCAGACCCAGTCGCGTGGTTGGTAAGGTGAGTTGGCGGGTCCGCAGGAGCAAACCAAGGCGCAAGATGCCCATTTGGTGTAAGCCAAAGAGAATGATGACCAGGCCAGCGACTGTGGTGAACAGGGAGAGCCTGCTGGAAAGGAGGCTCCCCAGCCAGGTGGCCGAGGCCCCCAAGAGTAGAAAAACGGCGGAGAAACCCAGAACAAAAAGAAAGGACTTGGCCATCACAGCCGCCTTGATACGGCTGGCCTGGGTGGTATCTGTCATATCCTCGAGAGAGACTCCCGAGACGAAAGAGATGTAGCCGGGAATCAAAGGCAGCACGCAAGGCGAGAGAAATGAAACCAGGCCGGCGGCGAAGGCCATGAAGAAGGTTACCTGCTGGTCCATGGTCTACTCCCTACAACACCGGCGCCGGCCTATTTGTAAAGTACACCTGGCGCTCCTCGTTTGGGTTTCAGGACTATGGAGGCTTCGCCGTTGGCGGGGACCTCCACCTTCTGCTTGACTGTCTTAAGCTTCTCGTGCCAGGTCTTGATCAGGTACTCGCCGGGTGCTAAGGTCGGCACGCCCTTAAGGCCTTGCGCCTCTAAAGAACGCTGGTCGGGAATGGTAAAGCGCCCTTGTTTGTCGGTGACGGCGAAGTAGGGGTTTTTGAGCACCAGGATATAAGCGTTCATCTCCTGGTGCACGTCACAGCGGAGATCGACCATCCCGGGCCGGTCGAAGACCACCGTCTTGCTCCCACCAGGCTTGTAGCTGCCCAGATTGAACTTCTTGGTCCGGGAGAGGGAAAAGACGTTGTGAGCCACCTCGTCGTTGTTGGGGAAATCTATCTTGGCGCCAACTAAAACGGGCAGAATGTGGGGAATGAAGGTCAGCTGTTTCTGGTCCATCAAGTATCTGGCCTGGGAGGCGTCCACAGACAGGGGGGGTGCCTTCACTACATAGACGAGAATGTTTTCCGCCGTCCGCAGTCCTTGTGGTTTCACGACGCCGACGATATCTCCAGCCCAGGTCTTCTCACCTGTGGTCAGTAGTAGGCCCAGGGCCACAATCAAAACAATACTTAGATGTCTTTTCATCGCAACTATTCCTCAAGTTACCAGGCTTTACTAATTATTGGGATATCTTCCAATGGCCACTTTTTTGCTTTGGCCATAGATCTAGGCGCAGGCCGGTAAATGAGAATGGCCTCGCCTGTGGGCTCGTCTTCAGGGTCCGTCAGGGCGAAGACAAACTCCAAGGTCACAGTCTTTTTGGGCCGTATGCGAGTGTCAAGAGCAATTTTAGAAGCCCGCCAGAAGGGCACGTTCAGACTGCCTGCTGCGTCGGCCAGCACCCTGGCGAACACCGCCCCGGGCAGGCCTGCGTAGTCACCCTTTCCCAGCTGGCCTACTCCGGCCCAGTCGGGCAAGCGGCTGCCGCGAATTAGCTTCAGGGCTTTGTCCTCGGAATCGTGAGCCTCCACCAAAAGCAGTACGCTGCGCATGGGTTCCCCGGTGGGCACCCAGTGGCCGCCGTTGGTGTTGGAGATGTAAATCTTGAGCAAAAGCTCATTCCCTTGCGTTTCACCCTCTATCTCCATGGCTAACGCATTCTGCAATTGCGCTTTGGTGCCGCCCTCGAAGTGATGCGGCCGGATTTGCTGGGGCGAACGGTAGGTGCCCCACATGCGCCTAGCATTGCCGTCCACCACGAAATTTTCATAGGGCAGAAGTTTTTTCTGCCAGCTCAGATGGCACTGCTGGCAGTTCTTTTCTTTGTTGGGGTCTTCGGCGGGTAGGCTTTCCTGCCAGTGCTTCCACTCCTGGTAGGTGGTCTGGATGGGCAGGATGGTATTGTTCTCGAAGCCGAAACCGGCCCACTCGTCGTCGGAGTAGATTTCCCCTCGGTCCCAGGTTTTACCAGGTCCCAACCTCTTCAGGTGGCTGTGGCAAGTAGAGCAAAAGCGGCCAGAATCGTACAGAGGGTTGTAGGAAGCGGCCATAGGTGGTACCACCACATCGTCGTACGGGCCGAAAACCAGGATGGAACGGCCCCGCACGGGAGCCTGCCTTTCCAGGATAGCGGCAGCCCCGCTCGGGGTCGATGGATCTTCCACTACCTTCCTAACCTTGTGGCAGTACTCGCAGCTGACGCCTTCCCATTCAGTGCGGGGCGAATTCAAGACCTCTTTCAAGTCCAAAGACCAACGGCTAGCCGCAGCGGCAGAGGGGGCATGGCAGGTGGCGCAGTTGCCGTTGCTCCGCGGGTTATCCAAGCGGTAGCCCTCACCCCGGCCCGGATTACCTTCTGCGTCTGTGCCGTAGTACATCTCTAAGAGCTTCGGATTTGCGGTGGTGTGGGCCATCTTTGACTTATCCCAGATGCGGGTTACCTTGCCGTGGCAGTTAAAGCAGACCTGGGGCGAATTAAAACGGTAATTGGGGTCGTCGGCCAGGAACACTGGCCGAAGTGAAATGTCGCCAACCAGCCCGAATCTATCCAAAGGGGCACCGTTGTTGAACCAGCCTTCCTTGCCGGCGGTAACCATGGGCCGACTGCGCCAGGGCCGGGTACCCTTGAGCGTAAAGTGACCTTGCTGGTCGGTAAGGGTGAAATCATCCTGTCCCGGCAGCCTGACACGGGCGTCGGCCAGAGGGCCGTAAGGCGAGACTGCCCGGCCCACTGCAATGGGAGCACTAGCCTTCTCAGGGTCCTTGTCGGCGGGATTCCCCTGGGCCCGCTGCAAATAGGCAACCGAGACAATGATAATAAAGGCACAGACCAACCCTATGATCTTCTTGTGTCTTGCCATAAAATTCTCCGGGAGTTTGGGAGACGTTACCGAGAAGTAAGGAGAGACTTTCTATCCCTTGCGGCGCCGTCCTACTCCTAAAGTGGAATTTTGGCCCCTGGGGCAGAGGCTTTCTAGGCCCTCACCACCAGGGTGCCCTGCATCTTCTTGTGCTCGTCGCCGCAGATGATGCTGCAGGTGAAGGTGAAAGTGCCGGCCTTGTCTGCCTTGAATGACACCAAGGCCACCTTCCCAGGACGGATTCCGTCTTCGAGGAAGATGCCGAAGTCCTTAAGGCTGAAACCATGGACTACGTCGCTGCTGGTTATTTTCAAAACAACCAGATCTCCCTTATTCACTACCAGCGTCAAGTTGCGCGCAGGCCGGCTTTTGCTGTAAAGGGTAATTGCATCATATCCATGAACCTTGCCGGGTATCCAGCCCAATTCAGAATGGGCTGTCAAGGTAAAGACCTTGGCCCCGGCAGGTTTCTTTGTAAGCCACTGATGGTCATCGTAGGCCTGAATAGCCCAGGGAAGTCCAACCATCACAACAATGAGTATAATGAGGAAGAAAAAATCTCTATTTCTTATGCGCTTTGTCATTGCACTACCATAACCAGGTGTTCATCTGAAGTTCACATCGGACTCCTGAACCGCGCCAGCTTCGAACCTGAGCTTGGACCGAGGAGGGTTCGTTGGAGTTCCAGTACTAGTCCTGAGTTAACGCATTCTGATTAGCGTTTATGACTCAAGAAACTAGTTTACTAGCCTGATCAGGCCGGTGGACTTGTCCACAGCCAGCCGGTCCACTCTCTTTCCGTCGACTAATACCTCAAACTCATAGTGGGTGCCTGCGTCAAGGCCCTTACCCACCTTTAAGTTTGGGTTCAGTCTGGATATATGGTCGGAGAGGATATCGTAGGCCTGATTTTGGGTCACTCCCTCACCCGATCGGGAGGGCGTGGGCTGATAGCGCGCTCGGGGCCCGAAGTCTCCGCCTCCCGGAGTACCCGTATTACATGCCAAGGCCTCGTCCATTACACCCATGTGGTTAAAGGAAAAGACCGAACCGACAATGATCAATAATGATAAAAGAAGAACTGCCCATTTACTCATCTCTTGCCTACCTTTCTACTAGGGTTTAGTTTTCCTATCCTAACAGCAAATTACGTGCCGAACAAGCATATCTGCAATTGAAAAGTCTAATCTATTTATTTTACTATAAAAAATGGATTGGAACTCGCGAGACCAGGCAAGACTGCTCCTCGAGTTGGTGCTAATTTTTTTACGTATTGATCACGTGTTGTAAAAAAAATTGAGAATAGCCTCGGCTTCCTGGGTCTGCGATCCTCCATTCATCATTGTTAAGCCAATTCATACTTGCATCCGTTTGTTGGCTACAATGGCAATGTCCGTGCCAAAATACAGCCAGTGAAATAACATGCTGATTTACCAACGATTTTACGATTAATCGCTTCCACTCACTTCTGCTATCCTTCGTCTGAGCCCAGCAGGGTGGATATTATTTATCCATATGTAGGTGAACAGATGGCTAAGAAGTATCCACCAAGAAAAAAAGAACGGCATTACACTACTCCTCATGCTGTTTCAGCATCATGAGGACATGGAGTAAGGGGCAAAGCAGAATCAAAGCATAGAATCCCCAAGGCCCTAGGACTCCCGTGTAGGAGAGTAAGGAAATGGCAACTAACGGGATTGCACAACAAATGATCATGGCAAAATGATGATTTTTTAGTATGTTGCGAAATTGGCTCTTATTCATTTTTCATCACCCGTTCCCTTTCTCTTCATTTTCATTCTTGAGGTTCAGAAAATCATCTTACGGACGCAGTTCTAACAGCCATGAGACGGCCCGGCATAGGTGAATTCTTTCTTTGCCTTTGTCAGAATTTCAGGGTGTACCACTCTCAGGGATATGTAAGCTGAACCGACCACAATTACTTGCCCGAGGAAGAGAGACAAAATCTCATGTACTCCCAACTCAATCAAGAATAGTGTCATAGCAAAGCCGAGAAACAACAGAGAAACCACTATTCCCCTCATGATGGAGCGTGTACCTAACCCCACGAGGATACCCGAGAATATGGATAGACCTGAAAAGACGATATCATCGTCCAATCCATAACTATCCCTCCGTGCTTGTTGCCAGGGCAGTTTAACGTCTTGCCCAGGACAGGAGGAAGCACCCCCCGCTACAGTGAGCTATTCTAGGGACCATAAAACGCTTCATAAACTTCACCCCCTTTGCCTTAAACCTCAGAAAATACACATAACATCCCATGGTTTCACTAGGGTTTTACGCTAATGGCAAGACGGCCCGCGCGCGGCCAAAAACCTTTTCATTGGACTTGGTCAACCGGTCAAGGAAGCGGCCGAAAGGGCCTTTAGGCTTGAGGTACTTTACAGGATTTTTTTCAAAGGCCTGTTTGCAGCAATCAGCGCAGAAATAGTAGCGTCTGCCCTTATGCGTGGAGACCAAATTGGTAGAGACCGGGCTAACCTCCATGCCACATACCGGATCCAGGGCTTTTCCCTGTGAGTAAACTGCCATGATAATGTCCCCCATGTTCTAATATTGCTTAATCCCTGGCAGTGGTAGGAAACTGCCAGGGAACGAAAGCGGTTAGACTTTTTGAAATAATAGATTGCTGTCTAGTTCCAATGACGGGGGCCGTGTCCGTAGCCGCCACCATAGCCCATCATATGCCGGCCGTAACCTCTTGACTGTCCAGGGCCATAGCCCATCATGTGCCGGCCGTAACCTCTGGAGTGTCCAGGGACCATAGCCCATCATATGCCGGCCATAACCTCTGGAGTATCCACGAGCATAGCCACTGTTTGGGGTAATCTTGCGAGCTTCAAGCTCAAAATCGATTCTCTGGCGGTCTATCTTGGCACGGAGATCAGTGATCTCTTTTTGCACGGCTTTAACCTTTTTGACATCAGGATCGGCCGCATTCAGCAGGGTGTCGAGTTCCTCTGATTTGGCCCAGTTTTCGTCTCTGAGCTTAGCCGTGTCGTTGAAGAATTTCTGTTCTAGTTTGTCCAACTCTGCATTCTGGCTCTCGGACAGATTGCCATCCGGTCCGCTACCCTGCCAGCAATTGTCAAAACCACGTGACGAGCCGCCCCAGCCCCCACGGTGCGCTAAGACCGGGGCTGCCAAGACCCCCACCAGAAACAGGATACCCAAAGTCGTTGCCAATTTTTTCATTTTACTTACCCTCCTATTGTTTGTTTTAGTTCAGAATTGCTTCCGTTGGCCTCTCATAATGGCAATGTCCGTGCCAAAAGATGCTTAACAAGTTAACTGGCTAATTTCACAATATTTCGCGATTATCCGCGTGAGCGAACCGATAGTTGTCTTGACGTAACCCTCAGAAGTGGATACTTTCTATCCATATTTGAGAGTTAGAAGTATTCAGGTGGTTAAAAAGTACCCAGAGGAATTAAAATAAAAGGGTCGCAAACGTGGAGATTTCAGCATTTAGGCTTCTCCATTGACTGGTCCATAAATTGCTGTCACCATACCCTCAATCAACAAGCAAGATACTGGAGAAACCCCTAAGTGAGTGGAGTATGATCTAAGGAAAGCTTCCTATGACCGCAACTGTTGAGAATATTCTAGAAACTGGGACGGTGCTCAACGACAAGTGGGTGATCCTTGAACTCATCGGCAAGGGTGGGATGGGTGAGGTCTACCGGGCGCATCAGCTTAACCTGAAGCGTGATGTTGCCATCAAGGTCATTTCCCGGGAATGGCTCCAAACGCTGGAAGATGATGTAGAAGAGATCGAAATAGGGTTGCAACGTTTTCGGCGTGAAGTTCAGGCAATGTCCCAGATTCGCCATCCAAATGTTCTGCAAATCTTCGATTATGGCTCAACATCCATCAAGAAGAATGGAATGGATGTCCCTATCGAATATATCGTCATGGAGTACGTACCGGGGGCCACCCTACGGTTCACCATGTCAGAGGAAGGGTTCCATCCTGAACAGGAGATCATCAAGGGTTGGCTAGAGGAAAACTTTCTGCCGGTGCTCGATGGAGTACAGGCGATGCATGAATTAGATATGGTGCATCGGGACTTGAAACCTGAAAATGTCCTTATGGACGGCAGGACCCCGAAGATTACGGATTTCGGTTTGGCTCGCTCCAGCCGGATGGCACCGGTAACCCAGTCCGTGGAAATTAAGGGGACTATGCCTTATATGTCCCCGGAACACTTTCTTGACTTTAAAAAGGCAGACCAGCGCGCTGATATTTATTCCTTGGGAAAGATTCTTTTTGAGGCGATCGCCGGCAAGATACCCCCCGAGACGATTCCGTTCAAAAGCGCGAGTCTGGAGAAAGCCGACACCCCTTTTCTGCAGAAACTGGACAGGATCATCCAGGAGACCACGGTCGAGGAAAGAGAAGACCGAATAGGATCAGTGGCTGCAATTCGCAAAGCTATCTTAGAGGCTATCGACAGTTTGAAAGGTGAAACAGCTCCCAGAGATTTCGGAGAGGCCAGGACGTCCTTCTTTTCTTCACCAAACCAAGTGGATCTGGACTGGTATAGCCGTTGCCCTGATCTCCATGCTGGCTATGGCTCTCTGGCACTTGGTGAGCGAACCTGAGAAATTGCCTGTACTCTCAGAAAAGACGGAGATATCCAAGAGTGAGATTCCGCAAGCAGATCGTTCCGGATCTACCGAAGTCGAGCTGAAGTTTCCTACTTCTCCGGCTCGATCCGTCTTGGGTAATGATGGTCTCAACATGTTGCTAGCGCCAGGTGGTGATCTCAGCATCAGTTCGGGGGATCTGGAAGAGCAAGGTAAGACGGTAAAGGTGCAATCTTTTTACATGGACGAAACAAAAGTAACGAATCACCACTTCGTGGAATTTCTAAACACCGTGAAGGACACCCTGAGCGTCGAAAACGGCGTGGTGAAGAAAAACGGTGAGATATGGTTCTATTTGGGCGAGGGTACTGAGCCACACGAGCAAATTGCCTATCGACACGATCGTTTTCATGTGCAGGACACTCAATATGCGGCTCACCCTGTTGTCCGGGTTACCTGGTATGGGGCCTCGGCCTATGCCCACCACTATGGCAAAAGGCTGCCAACAGAATACGAATGGGAATACGCAGCCATAAAGGGTAGCTCTCGAAGTGTGGCCTTCTCAGAAAGCCAACCAGGTACCTCTCAACCTGGGGGCGCGGAGGAGGATTCGAGGGCGGCAGACCACATTACGCAAATGATGCGAATGCATGCCCCAGCCGAGCAGACAACACTGGATTCCACCAGCGGCCAGATTTCTGCCGGGATTCTTTTTGGTCTGAAAGACATGGGGGGAAGAGTAAAGGAATGGGTGATGCGGGTAAAGGATGCTAAGAGATACAGAAGTGGAACCGCGTCCACAGTAAAGACGGCTGGCTACGCGAGTTTGGTTCTCAGCATATCCTCAAGGACCGAGTCAGGATTGAGAAGCTTCAGGTACCCGTGGGAA
>PVMK01156211.1_pt1 | contig 146616 bp, 141 predicted proteins | sample 1853481 | NCBI WGS metagenome assembly PVMK01 (sample SAMN08533507, study PRJNA380276) | Marine sediment metagenome, whole genome shotgun sequencing project.
GAAGCCGTTTCAAAAAAAAAGCCCCGAGAATCTATTCCCGGGGCTTTAAAAAAATAAACCCCGGACGGACCGGCTCAGGTCCATCCGGGGCGTCGTAACGTTAAGCGTTATCGATCCGGATGGACGCTTCTAAAACTAAAAAAGAAACGTCCAAATGTTTTCTGTAATTTGCTAATAGAATATTTTTTCATCGATAAAATTTCCAATGGATACTTTTTTATCGTAACTACTCCACTCTGTTCAGGCTGTCAAGAACTGTTTTTGGGGACCGGCAAATTTCCTGATGCGTACCCGATTAGTTATTGCGATTTTTGCATGATTCTGTAAAAGTCTAAGAAAATTATTAGTCACTTTCAAGCATACTGCTTTTGCAGGCATTGCTTAATATCTATCAATTAACCATCGGGAGCACACAATGAAGATCTTAAAAATTCATGGAGATACCGGAAGCTCGGTCATTCGGGTCGGTGAAACATTGGAACGTCTGGACAAATACATTCCCCCGGAAAATGTGGTGATTATCACAGATATCAACGTTAAGAATCTTTATGGACATAAATTTCCGCCCCACCCCGTTATAACCGTGGAAACGGGTGAGAAGATAAAAACCCTTCATACGGTGGAGTATATCTGTGAAGAACTTGTGGCGCTCGGGGCTGACCGCTCAACGTTTATTGTCGGAATCGGAGGCGGGATTGTCTGTGATATTACGGGGTTCGTTGCATCGATCTATCTCCGGGGCGTACGATTCGGCTTTGTCTCCTCAACCCTTCTCTCACAGGTTGACGCCAGTGTCGGCGGAAAAAACGGTGTCAACTTCAAGGGGTATAAAAATATGATCGGCGTTTTCAGCCAGCCCGAATTTGTAATCTGCGATCTTAATCTCTTGAAGACGCTGCCTAAAAAGGAGATTTTATGCGGTCTGGCGGAGATTGTAAAACATGCCGTCATTGGAGACGCGGATCTCTTTACGTATCTTGAAGAACAGTATAAAAAAGCTTTGGATATGGATATGGGTGTCGTTGAAAAACTGGTTTATGAGTCCATTGTAATTAAGTCCGGCATCGTCAACCGGGATGAATTGGAAAAAGGGGAGCGCCGGAAACTCAATTTTGGACATACCTTCGGACATGCCATTGAAAAAACAACCGGTGTTCCTCACGGAGAGGCTGTCAGTGCCGGTATGGTCATCGCTTCGGCACTCTCGGTAAAAAGAGGTTTCCTACCGGCCAAAGATGAAGAAAGAATAAAAAATCTACTCCAAAACCTAAGACTGCCCACCCATCTTAAAGCGGACAGAAAAATGGTGCTCGATGCCCTGAAAAAAGATAAAAAACGCCAAGGAGACCGTATATATTTCGTTTGGCTCAACGGAATCGGCAATGCATTCGTGGATCGAATTCCCATGGGAGAGCTCGAGGCCGTGATCGATAAACACATGGAACCCGTGTAACCCTAATTGATTCCGGTACAGCGGAGCGACAGCGTGTTTCTCTTGGAAACCGAGTGGCTGTTTGAAGGGCTTTAGCACGCGTTAGACCGAGCCGGACGAAATTGTAATTTAAAACATTCACCGGAGTTTTTTTCACGAAATGTTCTTTATATCTAAGGCACGGCTCGGGCTTATGGGTGCTTAAGCACAAGTTCCAGTCGGTTGGAAAGAGATATACGCAGTCGTGGAGCGTTCTCTCTCCATTGGGATTCAAATGCGTTAACCCTGCCATTTGTATGGATGGCTCTTGACAGCCGGCATCTCAACTGCTATCGACCGGAAATGTAAAAGACAAAGCGATGAACTCGTAAAAAGTATGATTTTGCTCGATGTCGCTCACAAAAAACTTTTTACGAAGCCGTCAATAGTGATTCCGTCTGACAGGATCTTTTGGAATTGAATCGACTTGAGATTTATTCTGAATGTTATAGAGAACCAAAGGCGGATCGGAACATAAATTTAAATTATCAGGAGGTTGGAAACATGGTTAAAAGACTTTCGTTGTTCATGGCAGTTGTTTTGGCACTTTTTATGATTTCAAGCGGCAATGTCTGCGCCAAAGAACTTATCAACGGCATTGATGCCAACTTCCCGCCGTTTGCCTATGTGGACAAGGCAGGCAACCCGGGCGGCTTTGATATTGACGCGGTCAACTGGATTGCAAAAAAAATGGGATTTACGGTCAAACACCAGCCCATGGACTGGGACGGAATCATTCCCAACCTGGTGGCCAAAAAGATCGATTTTGTTGCTTCGGGCATGAGCATTACCCCCGAACGCCAGAAAGTTGTCAACTTTACCATTCCGTATTGGGAAATCAAGCAGGTCTTTGTGGGTAAAAAAGATTCCGATTTGGCTGTGGACCAGGTGCTTACAGGGAAAAAGCGTCTGGGCGTTCAGCGAGGAACCAGCGAAGCGGAATGGCTTAAAGACAATGCGACCAAAAAAGGCTGGAATTTTGAACTGATATATTATGACTCCGCGCCTATGGCTGTTGAAGATGTTCTGAACGGCCGTATTTCCGCGGCTGCAATGGATGATGCTCCGGCTGAAGACGCCGCCTCAAAAAAGCCGGTCAAAATCCTCGGCACCTTCGGCATGCATGAGGAAAATTTCGGCTATGCGGTTCGCAAGCAGGATACCGAACTCCTCGATACGCTCAACAAAGGGCTGAAAATGCTCATGGCAGATCCTTATTGGGATGAATTGGTTAAAAAATACCTCAAAAAATAGCGGGCCTACATGACCGCTTGAGAGGGAAGACCATATTTGGAAGGCGTCGGGTTAACCTGCGCCTTCCGTTTTTTTGAAGGTCGAACTATCCAAAGATGTTTGATACACTCTCCGTCATTATAGAAGCACTCCCCTACCTGCTGGAGGGAGCGCTGGTCACCATCGGCATCGTCATCGGTGCCATGGGAATCGGCTTGGTCATCGGTATTCACATGGCCGTCGGCCAGGTTTACGGAAACCGTGCCGTCCGCTGGGCCGTGGGTATTTACGTCTGGTTTTTCAGGGGAGTTCCGGTATTGGTTCTTCTGTTCCTTTTTTATTTCGGGTTGTTCGCCCTCATCGGGTCTTAATCTGAGCGCATTTGCCGCATCCATACTGGTACTGGGCATGACCACCGCGGGCCTATCAGTCTCAAATTTTCAGGGGAGCGATGCTCTCGTTACCCCTGGGCCAGTTTCAAGCTGCAAAGGCTCTGGGGATGAGCGATTTGAAGGCCATAATCTCCATTATTCTGCCCCAGGCCCTAAGGTTCTCCATACCCGGATGGTCCAATGAGTATTCCATTATCCTCAAGGACTCCGCCCTTGCGTTTGTCCTCGGGACCTCTGAAATCATGGCGCGGACTCATTTTGTCGCCTCACGGACGTATCACCATCTGCCGCTATACATAACGGCCGGATGCCTGTATTTCATTCTGACCTGGCTGGGAGTTCGAGCACTTTTAAAACTTGAAGAAAAAGTCCGGATACCCGGCTATGCTCACTAAGGAAGCGACGATAATGCCCCATGAAAAACCGTTTCTGCGTGTAGAAAATATCTCAAAAATCCTCGGGGGGAAAGAAATCCTCAAATCAGTATCCCTGAGTCTCAAAAAGGGCGAATTAAAGGTGCTTATCGGGCCATCGGGGGCCGGTAAAAGCACCCTCCTCCAATGCATCAATTTTCTTCTTCCTCCGGACAGCGGGCGGGTGTGGCTTGACGGCGTTGAAATTCAAGCCTGCCGCAAGCGCGATCTCCATGCATTTCGGCAGCAGGTCGGAATGATCTTTCAGGACTTCAACCTTTTTGACCACTTGAATGCCCTGGATAACGTCTCCATTGCGCTGCGAAAGGTTAAAAAGATGCGCCGGCCCGAGGCCCGGGATCGTGCCATGGCCGAACTCGAACGGGTCGGTCTGGAAAATAAGATCGATCTTTATCCGGCTGAGCTGTCAGGCGGTCAGAAACAGCGGGTTTCCCTTGCCAGAGCCCTTGCCATGGATCCAAAAATTATGCTTTTGGATGAACCCACATCTGCCCTGGATCCGGAACTGATCGGCGAAGTTCTATCTGTCATCCGGGATTTGGCCCAGGGCGGCATGACCATGATTTTGGCCACCCATCAAATTGCCTTTACGCGATCTTTGGCCCAGGAGGTGATTTTTTTAGAAAACGGCATCATCCTTGAGCAGGGAACACCTGCAGAATTGCTTTCCCCGGGCGCATGTACCCGATCCAGGGACTTCTGCTCCCGACTCGAGGACTTATATAAAGAGAAAGAGTAATTAATTGGAAACGGCCTTTTTTACCACCGAGTTGATCCCGGTACTCAACCGGGGACTTGTCATGACCATCAAGCTGATCATTCCAGCCGGACTGTTTGGGCTGGCGCTCGGAATTGTAATCGGGACGTTACGGACCTTTGGACCGCCCCTAATCCAAAAGGCCGCCAACGGGTATGCCGCTGTTTTTCGGGGAACCCCCTTGGTGATTCAACTGTTTATACTCTATTTCGGCATGCCGAATATCGGCATTTACCTGAATGCGTACTGGGCGGCCGTCATCGGTTTTATCCTGTGCAACAGCGCGTACCATTCCGAATACATCCGGGGCGGCCTTTTATCCATCAAAAAAGGACAGATCCTGGCTGCCGAGTCCATGGGTTTTTCCACATTTAAAACCATGTGCCACATCATCGTGCCCCAGGCGATTCGACGGGCCCTGCCCGGCTGCAGCAACGAAATCATATACCTGATTAAATATTCGTCTCTGGCATACATCATCACGTGTATTGAGCTGACCGGTGAAGGCAAAATTATCGCCAGCCGAACGTTCCGGTTTACCGAGGTTTTCCTTTTCCTCGGCTTTTATTACCTGGTTCTGGTAACAATGGCCTCGTTTATACTTCAAAAAATCGAGCAAAAGTACAGGATTCCCGGTTTTGGGAAGGCCTAAAGGATAATAAATATCCTGGCCCAGAGGACCAGGCTTTGGGTTACCCCTGGAAGGGGCTGTTTCCCTGAAAGCCAGACAAGTTAAAAGTGATCTAAAGTGCCTAAAGTTATGGAGTCGCTTTCAGCCGTCGTAGCCATAGGCTACTATGGCGAAGTCGGCTCGCTCCGCTGATTTTATATAATTGGTAGAATTCCTTAACTTTAGCTCACTTCAAACTTTAGTTCACTTCAAACTCTTGCAGCAATTTTTTAGGCAGAGCCAGAGAACTCTGACCCCCGCAACGCGGGACAGGCTTGGCCCATCGAAGATCCCGCATTGCGGGGGAGGACCAGGTTTTTTATGACGAAATAAATTTGGATCAAATGGTTGAATACTCATCCATAACAGATAAAATCCGCAGCCGGATCATACGGGAACTGGGAGATGAATGCATTGTCTCGAATCCGGATGAGGCTGGAACATACGCGAAAGATGCTTCCGAACTCCGTTACACACCCGAAATGGTCATCCGAGTTAAAGAGACCCGGCAGATCCGACGGCTGATGCGTCTTGCCAATGAATACCGGTTTCCGGTAACCCCCCGGGGCGGCGGATCCGGTCTTGCCGGAGGTTGCTTACCGGTACGGGGAGGTGTGGTCCTGTCACTGGAAAATATGAACCGTATCCTTTCCGTACACACAGAAGACCTCGTTGCTGAAGTTGAACCGGGAACCCTTACGAAAGTCCTTCGGGATGCGGCCCGGAGCAAAGGGCTTTTTTTCCCGCCGGATCCGGCCGGCATGGATCAGAGTACCATCGGCGGCAACGCGGCCACCAATGCGGGCGGTCCTTCTTGTGTCAAGTACGGCACCACAAAAGATTACGTTCTCGGCCTCGAAGTGGTCCTGCCCAGCGGACGGCTCATAAAGACCGGAACCCGGACCCGTAAGGGCGTGGTCGGGTACGACCTGACGCAACTGTTAGTCGGTTCCGAAGGGACTTTAGGGATTATCACCGGTCTGATTTTAAAGCTGATTCCGTTCCCGGAAGCAGTGTCCGGCACATCGGCTGTTTTTAACGACCTGCCGGTGGCCATGGGGGCTGTAACCAAAATACTGACCAGTGGGCATCTGCCGTCGGCCATAGAGTTCTTGGATGCTAAATGCCTTTCTCTGGTGAACGATCTTTTACCATTCAAAGTGCCGGGAGAAAAATCCACCCTGCTGATCATCGAGCTTGACGGTGCTCCTGAGCAGATCAGGAATGAGATCGATGTGATCGGAAAGATCTGCGAGGATGCAGGTGCAACACATCTACTCCCCGCTCCCGACAAAGAAGAACGGGAGCGAATATGGGAGATGCGTCGCCAGGTTTCCCTGCGAATTCACGATAATTCCGCCCTTTATATCCCCGAAGATGTGGCGGTCCCCCTCGGAAAAATCCCGGCCCTTGTGGCTGAACTTCCCAAGTTCGAAGCTGAATACGGCCTAAAAATTTACGCCTTCGGACATGCAGGAGACGGCAACATCCATCTGAACATCACGGCCCAAAGCCGGGATAATATGCCCCGAGTGGAAAAAGGCGTGCAGAACATACTGGCTCGGGTGATCCGGATGGGCGGAACAATTTCCGGCGAACACGGCATCGGTGAGGCCAAAAAGCGGTATTTGCCCATGGAACTTTCAGCGGAAAGCATCCGGCTTCAAACCGAAATAAAAAACGTTTTCGATCCGAATATGGTCCTCAACCCAGGCAAGATTTTTCCGGAATAAGACAGCACCTTAAAAAAATGCATGGGGTTTTTTCATACGATAGCGGATTGGAGGATGACCCAATGGATAAAAAACTAACGTATAAAAAATTGGCGCAACGGGTCAAGGAATTAGAAATGGACGTCCTTCGTGACAAGGGGATGGAAGAGAAGCTACAAGAAAGTGAAGAAAAATACCGGCAACTTTTTCGAACCGTAACAGATGCAATTGTACTTTTTGACGCAAAAACCCGACAGTTCATCGACGCCAACGCCGCTGCATTAAAACTCTACGGTTATACCCGGAAAGAATTCTTAAATTTAACCCATCAAGACATAACAGCAGAGCCGGAAAAGTCCGGTGTCTCCATCGAACAAACCCTCAAAGGAAAGCTGAATAGAATTCCGGTCCGTTATCACAAGGCAAAGTGCGGAACCCTTTTTCCCGTGGACATATCCGCCAACAGCTTCACGTTGAAAAATCAGAAGGTACTTTGTGGGGTGATCAGAAACATCACCGAACGTAAGCAGGCGGAAGATGAGTTAAAAAGAGCTCATGAAGAGTTGGAAAAGCAGGTTGAGGAACGGACGGCGGAATTGATTTTAACAAACGAGCAGTTAAAGGCGGAAATCAAAGAACGCAAGCAGGCGGAGAAGGAACTGAGGGGAAGCAAGGAGAGATATCGTGCAGTTGTAGAGGATATGCCGGCAATGATTTGTCGTTTTATGCCCGACGGCATTTTAACCTTTGTTAACAGTACCTACTGCGATTATTTTAACAAAAAGAACGAAGAGTTGATCGGACAGAACTTTTTCCAATTTATCCCCGAAGAAGATCAAGAGAAAGTAAGAAATCATTTCAAGTCGTTAAATAAAATAGACCCGATAACAACCTATGAGCACCAGGTAATGGCATCGGATGGAAATATCCGTTGGCAGCAATGGACGGATCGTGCCATTTTGGATGAACTGGGCCGGCTGATTGAATATCAATCTGTGGGGAGAGACATCACTGAAGAAAAACTTTCACAAGAAGAAAAAATCGAGCTCGAATCCCGGCTCCAGCACGCCCGCAAAATGCAAGCTGTCGGAACCCTGGCCAGTGGCTTTGCCCACAATTTCAACAATGTGCTCATGGGTATCATGGCAAACGCATCCATCATACTTTTAGATATAGACTCCGATCATCCATATTATAAGTATTTAAAAAAGATTGAAAACCAGGCTATAAACGGATCCAAGGTGGTCCGTCAGCTCACCGGATATGCACGGGGTGGGAGACTTGAATTAAAATCCCTTGATTTGAACCGGCTGTTGACGGAGACCTCCGACACCTTCAAAATGGTTAACAAAAGGATAAGATTTCAAAAAAAGCTGGCTGGAAATTTACATGCTGTATTGGCGGACAAAGTACAGATCGAGCAGGTCCTGTTGAATCTGTATCTTAATGCTGCCGACGCCATGTCCGGAGAAGGTGATCTTTTTTTGGTAACGATGAACATCAAAAGTGAGGATATCACCGGAAAACCCTATACACCCAAGGCCGGCAACTATATTTTATTGACCCTAAGAGACATCGGCATCGGTATGGACAAAGAAACCAAAGAACGCATCTTTGAACCCTTTTTCACAACCAAAGGTGTCAGCAAAGGGATAGGCCTTGGGTTATCGTCCACATACGGCATCGTCAAAAGTCACCGGGGGTATATCGACGTTGACTCTGAAAAGGGCCGTGGAACATCTTTCAATATTTATCTCCCGGCAACGGAAAAAAAAGTCACCGATGAAACCGAGGCTCACGGTGAAATTCTAAAAGGCAGTGAAACCGTCCTTTTGGTGGATGATGAGGATATGATTATCGAGGGCTGCGGCGAACTGTTGGATAAGATAGGATACACGGTTTCCACCGCCAAAGGGGGAAAGGAAGCCATCGAAATCTACAAGAAAAAAGAGAACCAAATAGATCTGGTCATCTTGGACATGATCATGCCCGAGATGGACGGCGGCGAAACCTATAAAAGTTTAAAGGAGATAAGCCCGGATATAAAAGTTCTTCTATCCAGCGGTTACAGCATGGATGACCAGGCAGCCGGGATTCTTAAACAAGGTTGTGACGGTTTCATTCAGAAACCATTTAATATAATGGATCTGTCAATAAAAATCAGGAAAATTCTAGACAAGAAGTAAATAATTCGGACTCTGAGGACCCGGTGTTGGCTTTACCCCTGAAAGGGAATTGTTTTTCCGTATATCGAGTGCCTAAAGTGAGCTAAAATGCCTAAAGTTATGGTGTCGCTTCGCTCCGCTGATTTTATATAATTGGCAGAATTCCTTAACTTTAGCTCACTTTAAACTTTAGTTCACTTCAAACTCTTCCAGCGATTCTTCAGGCTGAGCCGGAGAACGCTGACCTGGCACTGAGGACCAGGTTTTTAAGGACTTAACAAATAAAAGGGTTAAGTTCCGGGAACAATGATTTTGGATTCTTTTTCTTGCTGAAGCTTTTTGATTTTTTCCTCCATTTCCCCAAAAGCGTTTTTCATGGCCTCGGGATATCTTTCCAGGGCTTCTTTAAGATTTCTTGCGTCGATGGCAGCCTGAACCGGAAGGGGTCCCTGGGGGGTCATCAAATTGAGATTCCCCACAAAAACCAGCTTACGGCTTTTATCTCTTACACCGTTGGGCTTGACCGGCGTCAGCCGCCGGATGGATGCCATGTCAAGGTCGGTAAAGAACTCTTCCTGGTATAGGTTGTTTTCCTTCACCGACAATTCCATATCGTTTATTCCTTTTTTACCTAACATGATTGTCTCCTTTAAGCAGATTAGACGGATTCATAATACCATAATGATTGTCAGGGCCTATCCATGGGCCCAAGGCCCTGGCTCTATTTTTAGGGCAACACTCAAATAACAAACTCAAGTTTCGCACCCTGATGAATTTTTATGATAATGGTCCATGACCATTATCCTTCACTTCTAAAATCAGATAAAAATATCACCGGAAAATATGTTTGCGCAATAGTTCGGGTGCGAAATTTGAGTAACAAAATTCAACTGCCAAATCAAATTAAAACCCCCAATTTTAAAATATAAATCCGGGAAATGGGCCGTGACTTTTGTTTTTCCCATATTGGGTCCCAGAAAGATTTATTGGGTGGAAGGTGAGAAATCCGGTTCAGGAAACATCGGTCTCCGGAATTGGTCCAATCTTTTCGGTCATGATGTCGAGCATCACATCATCGACCTTGGCCATGCCGATCTCGCTGATCCGGCTCAGATTGTAAATCGTCTCTTCGGCGGTCCTGCCGACAAACCCCTCAACGGCGGTGATGCCGTAATCGTTTAAGGCCATATAGGCCGAGCGGATAGCCGAATCCGTGGCACTTGCGACTTTCAGCGCACAACCGCCCTTGGCTCCGTCGCAGAGCATTCCCCCCAGATCGCTGACAATGTTGTTAACAGCCAAGGTGATCTTTTCCATATGGGCACCGCTCTGCTGAAAAACGATGGCCGCCGAAGCCCCCACCCCCGCGGCAATGGCACAGCCGCAGATGGGGGACAGGCTCCCGGTAAAGCACTTGACGTAGCCGTTGAGCAGATGGGAAAGAGCAATGCTCTCGATAATCCGGTTCTCGGGAACATCGAACCATTGTCCCACATTATAGGGCACCAGAATGGCCACAATGCCCTGGTTGCCGCTGCCGCCGCTGGCCATGACCGGATGGTTCAGCCCCGCCATTCTGGCGTCGACGGCGGAGCTGGTCATAATCTTGCTCATAGACAGAATGTCTTCCTGGAGAAAGCCTTTTTGTATCAGGTCCGACAGATAGTGGCCGACTTTTTTCAGTTCTTTTCCCGCCTCTGCCATTTCCAGGTTCATTTTGATGCCTTTCCTAAGATAATCTCGATCAGCGTCATCGATATTTTCTGCCGCCCGGATCAAATCGACGATCCGCATTCGGCTGAGTGTCGACTGGTAGTCGGATAAGACTTGCCGGTCTGTTTCGTCATCCCTCTGGAACACGGGTCGACCGTTCTTTTCCAAAAGAACCAGGTTGGTATGTCGATGGCGGATTAGAGCTCTGGCGGTTTCCGATCCCCGTCGAACTTTGACGTCGATATGCATGCCGGTTGCTTGCCGATGGCAAAAAATTCGCGCCTTGCCCGACTCGATGAGACTTCTGGCCCGGAGAATCTGTTCCGAATGGACGTCCTTGAGAATTTCCATTTTCAGGTCCGGCCGACGGATCAGAGCGCCCAGGACCCCGGCAATCAGATTCCCTCGCTCGCCCCCCGTGTTCGGGATATTGACGGCCATGCCATTTTTATACACCCCGGAATCCACCGCAATGGTTATCTCCTCGAAATCAGCGTCCAGTTGCTTACCGGCCAGACCCGCCGCATAGGCAACGGCAATGGGCTCCGTACAGCCGAGGGCCGGAAAGACTTCGTGTTTGAGCACCGCTTTTAAAATATTCATGGGGTCTCCTTGGACAGACTTTCGGTATCGGTCGGCATGCCTTTGAAAGGCTTAGATTCTGGTCCCTGAGAATACGCTGATATACTTGATACTCCTTGGGATTCTTATCACAAAATCAATAAAGAATACAAATGACAATCTTCAAATTGGAAATCGGATTCGTTATTTTAGCGCGAACCCTTAAACGTGAAGTATTATGTTTTTCACCCGGGTCAGCATGTCTTTATGTTCCATTCACCGATAGGAAGTCCATGGAGCGGCCGGCAATTGTAAAGATCTAGCAATGCTTTCCCATTGAAACGCCACACACGGGGTTTCGCTATTCTCTGTCTGATCCCGCCAAACGGACAAATTCGAGCAGGCGCCGTTCCATATAGGGATAAAAAGGATTCCAGCGCAGCCGAAGCATGGTGGCCGCCGGTATCTGCAGCACGCCCCGCTCTCCCCGCAACGCCATGTCTCCGAGCTTGATCCCCGGGCTGTTTCCGGCATCCGGCCCGCCGTAAAGTGGATCGTTCGGGGAAAACGGCAGCGCCACGTGGGAAAGTGAATACAGCTCTTTGGGCCACATCAGATCGGTGGATATCTCCGCTATTTCAGTATCCCCCGGCCTTTTCCGGCGAACGACAACGCGCCGACTTTTTTCGCTTTTGTTGGTCACAAAGCTCATGGTAAAGGTTAAATCCGTGTCACGGAGGCCGGCCTCGACACTCCCTATGGGGTCTTGCCCAAGTACCGGCGCTAACTCGGAAATACGGTTGATATCGAAAATGACCAGTTCGTGTCCGTCTCCAGACAATTGTCCGAACAGCCCATCGATCAACGCCCGGGTCGACACTGTGGCATCTACGGCAGATTGAAAGGCGAGCACCGGCGGAAAGCGCTCCAGTGCGCCTGTGGTACCCAGCGTCTTCATCTTTGATTGGATTTCGGTGGTCAGACGGTAGACCTGATCGCCGGCATTAACGGCAAAAGAGCCGTACTTGAAAGGATCGTATTCGGGCAATATATCCGTCCACGCCAGCTTTTGGAGACCGAGCAGTCGACCAAGCCGGGCCTGCCACACCGCAAAAGCCGCCAGTGGCGTAACCCCGATGGCCGGGGAGACCAGCACCATCCCGTCAAGGGACGGCAGGTTGTTGTTTTCCAACGCCGAGATCGCGTAGTATACTGCCAGGGAACCGCCGTTGGAGTATCCCACGATATAAAGGGGCCGACGGCCGACCTTATCCCGCAGATGTTCCATGGACAACCGCACTGCTGCGGCCATATCCTGCCATTTCACGCCCACGAGTCCCGAAGGTGCCGTACCGTGGCCCGGCAGTCGAAGTCCCACCACCCAGGCTCCTGCCCCATGCAGGCGTCGGCCGAGACCCCGGAGGCTGTAAGGCGAGTCGGACATACCGTGAAGCAGCAGTATCCCCGCCTTGGGTGCCGTCACGGAAAGTTCAAAGGTGCGGTTCCAGTTGGGCGACCAGCGTTGTGGGTCCGACAGGCTGCCCCGGTGGTAGCGGTTGATAAGACGTCGATCCCCGGGTTCGATCCGGGCATAGACTTCCTCGTCAAGCTGTGCGAACAGCCGCGCCTCAAGGGCAAGGTAGTCTTCAAAGCTTTCTGCCCCATCCACCGTAAATTCGGCGTCCAGTTCGACCTCGTGCCAGACCTTGAGGTCGGGCCGACCCTCCAACTGAAGAACAAAGACAACGATCAGCACCGCAATCCCGCCCACGATACCGTATCCCAGGGCCTTGAGCGTATGCTTTGCCGTGCTGAGCAAGAAATGTTTCATGGCTGCTTATCCCCCATTGTCCGTTAACTGTAGTGTAAAGATCCTCCGGTTATCTTTAAAGATTCGCATATTCTCTTCAGGATATCAAGTCTTGGGACATCTTACTGAAAGCACATCTCCAAAGCTCACCAGCCGGATCAGTTCCAGATCTCTCAGATTCGGAACTTCAGAGGCCATTAGCGCTTTGCAAAGGCTAAAACCAACGAACAGTAGGTTGCAAAATGACTTCTTGGAACTTCCGTCCGACGATTTCCCCTTGATCATAAGGGCTCTCTTGTGTAATCTTTAAGATCGATATTGATGGAAGATTAAATGCCGATTTGAGCGATCGGTTCCATGCTTTGCCAAGCAGAGTATTTTTCCATGGGCAATAATCAGGCAAACTGCCATATATTGAACTATCGAAAACTGAAAGAAGACGGATACGCGGTTTTTGAGACGGATTCAGTGGATCTGATTTTTACGTTGCGGGGCTGCTGCATGATTGATGTTTTCGATATGGATTCGTCAACGCCGGTTGCCTATCTCGATTTTGATATTAAAAGAAATGTGATGCTCGGTTATGCCTTTGATTCACCCATTATCGGATTGCCCTTTAGCAATCAATTTCGCAAAACCTTTGGCAAAACCATCTTTCCATTTAGAGATTTAAGACCCCGCCACAATGTCGGATTTTTTATTGGGAAGACCTACAGAAATAAAGGAGAAAAGAGTCTCTGGAATCTGGATGAAATAATGATGGGCATCGCTCTGGAGACCGCCTTTGAAGAAGGTATCGAGGTGTTTATCATTAAACCCACCGGAGACAGAACCCGCTATTATCGCAACAAATTTTGGGCACAGATTCAACCAACCACTGGAAGCGATGTTATCCTGGGGATTAATGTCCTAACGGTAAGGAAGAAACTAAAGCACATCGAGCTCCAGGAAGTGGACGGCAAAACCCATTTTTTCATGGTAACCGGTTATCCGGATATAAGGTGAACAGACATGGCAAAACTGAAGATTAGGATTTTCAAAAATAACGGCACGAAACCGGACACCACAGCAACGATTCCCCTTGCTATCGTTAAAGTGGCGTCAAAACTGATCCCGCGTAAAGCCCTTACGGTGCTTGATGATTTTGGCATCGACCTGGATCAACTCATTGAAATCTCAAAGTCCGAAGACGCTTTGGGAACCTTGGCGGAAATTGAAGAGCACAAGAAAAATAGAAAAATCGTAATTTCCATAGAGTAATGGAAAACCCAGAAGAGAAAAAATCAGAAATTGAGCAAGCGGGAAAAGATCTGTTCAACTTTGTCGTTGACCGTGAAGACATAAAATGGCTGATGTCACACCTGCCGGAAGCCGCGGATATCAAGCGGGAAACGGTTGAATACGAACTTCAGATACTTAAAATCATCAGTGTCGGGTGGAGCATATCCTACTATCTTGAAAGCAGTCCCCATAAGAATCAGCTTTTAGAGCTTTACTGGAAGGCGGTCAATGATTTTTCACAGACGATCTCTACGGCAACCGGGCATATAATCGGCCATGATATCGATTATTTTCAGATACTCAAGGACCGTCTGGACATGTACGTGGACGTCTTGGCCAAAAAACCTGACGCACCGGAGCCTGCTGTGGTAATCGGACCGGAGTTTGCACGGACCTGCGGGAATGCACAGGATATATTTACGTTCATGACCGGATCAAAGATGTTCATCACAACTGTCAATCGAACGAAAGAATACTTGGATGCAATCAAGCTAAGGTGACCCGAATCGTTATCCCATAAGAAATCATCACACAAAAGGAGGAAATATATATCCACCGTAAACCCTAAACGAACGCACACCATGAACATTAGAGAAGCCAATTCCAGGGAAATTCCCATCTTGTCCGGTCTCATTCGAAATGCCTTTCGGGGTGTCGCCGAAACGTTCGGTCTCACCCGGGAAAACTGCCCAAAACACCCGTCAAACTGTACCGATAAATGGATTGAAAACGATCTGGATAGGGGTGTGATTTATTATATCCTGGAGAACGATGGCATATCAGCGGGATGTGTCGCCCTTGAAAAAGCGGGTCTGGATCTTTGCTATCTTGAGCGACTTGCCGTGTTGCCGGAGAGCAGACGAAACGGTTTCGGCAAAACTCTGGTCGATCATTTTTTTGCCCAAGCAAGGGTTTTAGGAGCAAAGCAAATAAGCATCGGAATTATTGCCGACGATACGGATTTGAAGCGATGGTACAGAAAGTTGGGATTTGTTGCGAGACCCAGGCATTCGAACATCTGCCGTTTCTCGTCACCTTCATGTCGCATGAAATAGCGCCATGCCCCCCATCATGATAACCTGAAGAGAACTTTAAAGAAATGCTCGAAAATTCGGCCATAGCGGCGGTCTGACCGGGTATTTGTTGGTTTGAGCCTTTTGTAAAGCGCTAAGCTCCCTCGGAAAAATTGAAGAACGCTCCCTTTAAAGATGTTGAAAATGTCTCTTGATCGTTTGCCTCACTTAATTTACACTGGATTTAAGATACTCTGAACGTTTAACGATCAACCGAGTAAAAAATAGGGATCAAGAATGATAACATTATTAGATTATGGCGCCGGCAACGTCAGAAGTGTCATTAATGCCATAGAAAGTTTGGGAGAGAGCGTAAAAATCGTCTCTGATACTGGTGATATATCGTCCGCTACCAAACTGGTTTTCCCAGGAGTCGGCAATTTTGGAAGCATGATGCGGATTCTGAATCAGAAAAATTACGTGGATCCTTTAAAAGACTACCTTCGCTCCGGGAGACCGTTTTTCGGTATATGTCTGGGGCTCCACGCCCTGTTCGAATACAGTGAAGAAGCCCCCGGCAGAAAAGGATTGGGGTTGATATCGGGCTATGCCAAAAAATTTGACATCGATCTTTCCGTGCCGCATATCGGATGGAACGGCATCAACGTAAAAAAGCCGTCCCGGATATTTAACGGGCTTCGGGGTGATGAAAAATTTTACTTTGTACATTCATTTTACGTTGCCCCCAAGGATGATTCCGTTGTCCTGACCACCACCGACTACGGCCTGGAGTTTGTCAGCGGCATTCAAAAAGAGAATATCACGGCAACTCAATTCCACCCGGAAAAAAGCGGAGATGCGGGGATCAAGGTATTGAAGAATTTTATCGAATCCGTGGACAAAAAAGAGATACCTCTTCATGTTTCTGAAAAAACCAGACTGTCAAAGAGGATCATCGCCTGTCTGGATGTCAGAGCAGACGACCGGGGAGACCTTGTTGTCACAAAAGGAGATCAATATGATGTCCGGGAAAACGGTGATGTGAGGAACCTCGGCAAACCGGTAGAACTGGCAAGACGCTACTATAAAGAAAGCGCCGATGAGATTACATTTCTCAACATTACAGGGTTTAGAGAGTTTCCTTTAGAAGACATCCCGATGATGGAGGTGCTGAGACTGACGTCTGAAAATGTCTTTGTCCCCTTAACCATTGGTGGAGGGATTAAAGATTATACAGATGAAAAAGGCAGAAAATACAGTGCCCTGGAAGTTGCAGCTGAGTACTTCAGGTCGGGGGCGGATAAGATTTCCGTAGGAAGCGATGCGGTTTTGATTGCAGAAGATTATTTAAAAACAGGCATAAAAACCGGTAAAAGTTCCATTGAGCGAATATCCGAAGTATACGGAGTTCAAGCGGTGGTTGTATCCATCGATCCAAGGAGAGTGTATGTATCATCGCCTGAAGACGTCCGTCATCAGGTCATAAAAACCGAAACAAAAGGGCCCAATGGGGAAGCATACTGCTGGTATCAATGTACAATCAAAGGGGGAAGAGAGGGAAGAGACATAGATGCCGTAACACTTGCACAAGTATGCGAAAAATTGGGAGCTGGAGAAATACTTTTAAATTGCATCGATAAAGACGGAACGAATTCCGGGTATGATATTGAGTTGATCAATGCGGTTAAGAATGCCGTAACCATTCCGGTCATTGCATCCAGCGGCGCCGGCTGCGTCGAACATTTTCTTGAAGTATTTACAAAAACCCAGGCGGAATCCGCACTGGCAGCCGGCATATTTCACAGAAAAGAAGTCCCCATCACCGCTGTAAAAGATTTTCTGAAAGACAAGGTGGAAATCCGGCAGGCCTGACTCTCCCGTGAAAAATATCGGGCGAAAGGCCCGGTTTTTTTTAATCTTTTAAAGTAAGGAGAAAACACATGGCCGTCATAACCATCAGCAGGGACTTTGCTTCAGGTGCCAGAAGGCTCGGGCGCTTGCTTGCCAAAAAACTCGACTATCAATACGTTGACAAATCCCTTTTTCAAAAAATAGCCGAAAATCTGAATGTCTCGGAAAGAACCTTGGAATCTTTTGAAAAAAGTAGAGAGTACCGAATATCCAACACATTTTCCAAGGCTTTCAACCAAAGCTATATCAAACGAATTGTGGGATTCGATAAAAGCGTGGTCGAAGAGCAGGAATATCAGAACAGCTTGAGAAACCTTATTTTAGAAACGGCGAGAGAAGACGATGTGGTCATTGTAGGACGCGCAGGATGTTTTTTCTTGAAAGATGTAGAAAAGTGTTATCATTTCCGACTAATTGCCTCCATGGATTGGCGGAAAAAATATGCGGTCGAGCACCTGAACGTTCCCGCTAAAAGGGCGCAAGAAATTCTTGAACGGCGGGATATAAATCAGCATTGGTTTCTCCGTTCAGTTTGTGGAAAAGGCTTTGACGACCTATTGTTGTTTCACTTGATTTTAAACATGAGCCGTGTGCCCACTGAAAAACTGGCTGAAATCATTATATCCACAGCCGCAGCAAATTAAAAATAGGGTCCGATCTCCTTTCTGAAAGGCAATAGACGTGTCCGGTTCTCTATTTTTCCCATTTCAATCCGGTAGTTTTACAATGGTTCTCCCTTTGTGCTTCCTTTGAAGGATGAGCTCGATTCGTTGGTCCAATCCTTCCAGAGGAACCTCGGTGGTCAACAGCTCTAAACGGTCCAGTTTCCATTCACCTGCAATTTTCTGCCAGACTTTCAGGCGCATGGGCATTGGGCAGTTCTGGGAATCGATTCCCATCAGGGTAACGCCCCGTAAGATAAAGGGATAGACGTTCAGGGGCAGATCATGGGACCCCACGTTTCCACAGCAGGTGACGGCCCCCCCGTCTTTCGTCGATTTAATGGTCGTCGCCAGTATTTCGCCGCCGATCGTATCAATGCCGCCGGCCCAAAGCCCTTTCAGCATCGGCCTGGCGCTGGAATCGATGGCCTCTTCAATGCTGATGACATCTTTGGCGCCGATTTCCAACAGAAAATCTTTTTCATCCACAATCCCATTCACCGCCGTAACCTCATAACCTGCCTTGGCAAGTATGGAGACGGCGATACTTCCCACACCGCCGGTTGCACCGGAGACCACGATACGTCCCCTGTTCGGGGTGATACCGTAGTCCACCAGCCTGAAAACCGAAAGGGCTGCGGTGAAGCCCGCTGTACCGAAGATCATGCTCTCTCGAGGGGAAAGGTCTTCGGGCATCTTAACCACCCATTCCCCGGGAACCCGTATGTATTGCCCGAAACCGCCGGATGTGTTCATTCCGAGATCATAACTGGTTACGATCACCGCATCTCCGGCCTTAAAATCCTTGCTGAGACTTTCAACCACCCTCCCTGCAGCATCAATTCCCGGAGTGTGGGGATAGTTTTTTGTGACCCCTCTGTTTCCTGTTGAAGAAAGAACGTCTTTGTAATTCAGGGAGGAGTACTCGACTTTCACAAGTACCTCTCCTTCCGGAAGGTCATCAAGGTGTCTGTCTTTGATGCCCCTGACAAACCGATGGTCCTCAGTTTCTGTGACGACCATTGCTTTAAATATTTTCTGACCCATACATGAACCTCCTTTTCAATTGACTGCGTTAGTGTATGCATCTTTTGTACGTGTTCAGGGGATGCGCTTTTCCGTGTAACGATATTGTCGGAGTAGAGCGGAATAACGCACCCCTATAACACGTACCATCTTTTGGTTACGTAATGAGATATTCGAACAATCAGAATCAAAGAGGTGGCATCATAAAGGGCGTTTTAAATCAAAACGATTATGGAGAAGCTGGCCGTCGACCATTGCAACATTCGGGTTTATTCCCCAAATCCGTAATGGAACATTTCGTATTCGGTTCTCCCGCCAAGCAAAGCATCTATCTTGTTCTGGATTTCCCGTCTCTTTTGATTCAACAGCCATTTTTCCCAGTACTCGGGAGACTGCCAGGTGCTGATGACCAGAAACGAATCCGGTCTATCGAGACTTTTTAATGTTTCACCGAAAATATAGCCTGACTGGTTTGTAGCGAGCATCCGCATCTGTCTGAACAAAGGTATTATTTCCTTTGCCTTGTCTTCCGGCACCACTCGTTTGATGAAAATTTTAACAATCATGTTATCCTCCTTAAAGCTGGACCCTCATCAGGGGATATTAATGATGCACGTCTTTTGCCTTTCCAGGTAACATCCGTTTTCAGCAGACTCAAAAAAGATCCTATGCAATTAAATATCAGAAAAACACAAGGCCGTCAAATACTTACGAAATTTTGCAATTATCTTGATGACATACGACGATTATAGCCCCCGCTTTTTCAAGTTCGACACCCTGTCATATTTTTCCCGCTGCAAAGCCTGAATTCCGAATGTGCAAAATTTCGCCGGCTTTTCAGGTATTTGCCACTCAAAGCATACGAAAAAATCTGCGTAAATTTATACATAGGAAAACGCACCGCGCCCATTTTACAATTATGGATGGACACTTGGTAACAGCGTATTGTTTTTTTGGTCCAACTATTGTAGGACAGGCTGAAACATCCGGTCAATGTTCCAACAATAACAAATCGTATCTGAAACGACCAATGATCAAAACATAAAAAGATTATCAACAGATACTGTGGCCCACGTATAAAGAGATTGGTGACAATTTTTTCCAATTATCTGTTTTTAATTGTCATAAATCTAAAAACATGTTGTGGAACCTTGACCACTTGAAGTCTGAAATCGGATTTAAAAAAAAATGTTTGGATGCGTGGCATTCAGTTTACTTAAAATCGATCAGCCGCGATCTTTCTGAAAAAAGCACTGAAAACCGCCCCATCCAGTAGATCCCAGGCCTTCAGCTTATTTTGAAAAGCGTAACGGGTTCGACAAGCTCCTCGACTTTGCAGCCTCTGTCGTATACACTTTTGCTGGGGTTTTCAGTCGTTAGTAATTTGTCAGTTGTTATCAGTAAACAGTGAACAGTAAAAAGTTGATGGCGTCGTAAAAAGTCCCGTCTACTGGGTTCTATTATTTTTTCAGACACTCGGCATACAACATGTATCGCCTCGTTCCTGAAAAAATACTATGCCTTGTATATGAACCTTTTTACTTAGCCAGCTATAGTTGAATTCATGATTTTTTTACGAGATCATCAAAGTTGATTATGTCAAAAAAAACACCCATTGCCGTGGTCGGAATGGCCGGATTATTCCCCGGGGCTTCTGATCTGAATACCTTTTGGCAAAACATCGTTGACAAGATCGATACCACCTGCGAGGTGCCTCGAAACCGATGGATTGCCGAACCGGATTTCATGTATCATCCGGATCCCATGCCGGACAAAGCCTTTTCAAAACAGGCCTGCCTGATCAACGATTTTATATTCGACCCTCGAGGGATCGACCTTGACAAAGACCTTTTAAACGCCCTCGATCCGCTGCATCAGATGGCGCTTCACATCGGTCGGGAAGCATTATCGAGCTGCGTAACCGCTTCCACAGATAAAAATAACATCGGAACCGTTCTTGCAGCCATAGCTCTTCCCACGGACGCTTCTTCGTCGATTACCCGAAAGATACTGGGGACATCATTCGAAGAAAAACTTTTCAACAGATCCACCCCGAACAGACAACAACCCCTTTCCCGAACAGAATGTTTGGCTGCCAGAGTCACCGGCCTCCCCGGCGCTTTGCTGGCCGAAGGACTCGGTCTGGGTGGTGGAAGCCTGACCCTTGATGCCGCTTGTGCGTCATCCCTGTATGCCGTCAAACTTGCCTGCGACGAACTGTGGTCTTTTAGGGCCGATGCCATGCTGGCCGGCGGAGTCTCCAGACCGGAATGCCTTTACACCCAGGTGGGTTTCAGCCAGCTTCACGCATTATCCCCTTCAGGCCGCTGCGCCCCGTTTGACGAAAGGGCGGACGGTCTCGTGGTGGGAGAAGGTGCGGGTCTGCTCGTCTTAAAACGCCTGGATGATGCCTTGGGGGATCAGGATACAATCTATGGATTAATCAAAGGGATCGGACTTTCCAATGACATGCGCGGCAACCTCCTGGCACCGGACAGCGAAGGCCAGATTCGCGCCATGGCCAGCGCCTACACCGCTGCCGGATGGTCTCCCCAGGACATTGATCTTATTGAATGTCACGGCACAGGGACCCCGGTGGGAGATGCCGTGGAACTTGAAAGTTTACGAAATCTTTGGGGGGAATCCGACGGGTCTCCGGGTCAGTGCGCCATCGGATCGGTGAAATCGATGATCGGCCATCTGCTCACCGGTGCCGGTGCCGCCAGCATGATCAAAACCCTTCTCGCACTCAAACACAAGGTGTTGCCCCCATCACTCAATTTCAATCGAGCACCGGCGAAAAGCCCCCTTCACAACAGTCCGTTTCGGGTTCAAACCGATGCAGATCCATGGCCCCGAAGAGATACCGATACACCCCGACGCGCTGGGGTCAGCGCATTTGGGTTCGGCGGAATTAACAGTCACGTGCTTTTTGAAGAATGGGATCCTAAAATAAAAAATTGTCCATTGAAAATCGAAGACTCTCAATATTCATCCGTCTCTATTCAATCGGATTCTCCATTGCATGCCGCCGATGTTCCAGGGCCGACGGTCAATCATCAATCATCAATCCAGCAGCATCCTGTGGCAATTATCGGCATGGCATCAGCTTTCGGTCCCCTAACATCTTTAAAAGAATTTCAGGAGACGGTCTTCCGGGGAGAATCCATTATTGCAAGAAGACCAAAACACCGGTGGAACGGGTGCGACTCTATCGCCGCTATGCATCTGAACGGGCAGGCCGAATGGGGGGGGTTCATGACGGAACTCCTTCTGAACATCGGAGATTTTCGAATACCCCCCAATGAAATTCCGGATATCCTTATCCAACATCTATTGATGCTTAAAGTTTCAGCCGATGCCATGAAAGATGCCAGGCTTCCCCTCAGAGAAGACCGACCCGGCATGGGTGCCGTCATCGGCATCGACTTTGATTTCGAAGCCACCGATTTTCACATCCGGTGGGACCTGCATAACCTTGTAGGGAACTGGAAGAAAAATAACGACCTCGGCTTAAATCTTGATGACGAGACAAAAACAGCCCGATGGCTGGCGTCGTTGCAGGATGCATTACGTCCGCCCCTCACCACCACGCGAACCTTGGGCGCCCTTGGTGGAATCATTGCCAGCAGGATCGCCAGGGAATTTCGTTTCGGAGGACCCAGCTATGTCGTTTCCAATGGAGCGGCCTCGGGTCTGAAAGCCCTTGAAATCGGGGTCCGATCTTTACAGCAGAAAGAGATCGAAGCTGTTCTTGTGGGGGCGGTGGATCTTTGCGGCGATGTTCGCAGCGTCGTTACCGCCGGCCGGATAAGTCCCTTTACAACACATCCCAAAATCAGCCCTTTCGATGGATCGGCAGATGGAACCCTTCCCGGCGAAGGTGCCGGGGCTCTGGTTCTCAAAAGACTTGACCAGGCTATAAAAGACGGCGACAGAATCTATTCTGTGATCAAAGGCATCGGAAAGGCTGGGGGGGGCGGTGTTCAGACCGATGCGCCGTCAAAAAATGCCTATATTCTTTCCCTGAAACGATCCTTTCAAGATGCCGGCATTTCACCCGCTTCCGTCAGTTATTTCGAGACCCACGGCAGCGGCAATCCTGCAGAAGACCGGATTGAATCAGAAGCCCTTAATACATTTTTTGTCGACCCAAAAACACCGTGTGCCATCGGATCTGTAAAACCGAATATCGGGCACACCGGGGCTGCCTCCGGCCTGGCATCACTGGTTAAAACCAGCCTTTGCCTGTATCAGGAGATCATCCCCCCGTTAGCGAACTTTACGGAACCCGGTGACTCCATTTGGCAAAACCATATATTCCATATGCCGGCTTTTGCCCAATACTGGATGAGAGATAGAAAAGACGGTCCCCGCAGGGCCTGTACCGGCGCCATGACAACAGACGGCAACTGCATGCATGTCATCCTCGAAGGGTTTGAGCATGGGCCTTCTGAAAAAATAGCCCAAACGGTCAAACAAGAAAGAAAAAGGCCTCTGGGTTTTACGACATCGGGACTTTTCGTGGTGGAAGGCGACAGCAAAAAAGAGCTAACCAAAGGTCTTTATGCCCTGAGCGTTCATCTTAAAGACGCCCCGGACCGGGATGGCCCTTCATCTTCTTCTGAAAAAAAAGATCCGGCCATGAACGAAAAAATCGAACCCTTGGCCAGATCCTGGCATCTTAAAAACAGATTGGATTCAGATAAAAAATTTGCAGTATCCATTGTCGGAAGGCGCATATCGCAACTTGAAAAATCTATCCATGAGGCTCAAGCTGCCGTATCGTCCCACAGGCAACAGAACATGAACGGTCCGGGGGGCGTCAGTTATACCCCTTCCCCTTTGGGCTCTGACGGTGCCGTGGCATTTGTCTTTCCCGGATCCGGCAACCATTATGTGGGCATGGGCAGAAACATCGGTGTGCTGTGGCCTGAAATTCTTCGAAAAATGGACGCCGAAACCCTTCAATTAAAAACCCAGCTCCTTCCGGGCTGTTACGTTCCCTGGAGGACATCATGGGCGCAGGGATGGGAGAAGGCCGCCCTTGAAAGGATTGTTTCAAACCCTTTAAATATGATATTCGGACAGGTGGTTCACGGTGGGGTTATGGCCAATCTTATCGGAAATTTCGGCATAAAATCTAACGCGGTTATCGGATACAGCCTTGGAGAATCCGCAGGGCTTTTTGCCATGGGCGCCTGGCCGGACCGGGGCGAAATGTTAAAACGAATGCTGGCCACCGATCTGTTCACCACCGAACTTGCAGGCCCGTGCAATGCCGCCCATCGTGCATGGAAAATACCCTTTGACGAAGATATCAATTGGCGTGTCGCGGTTGTGAATCGCTCTGGAGACCGGGTCCGAAAAATTATCGACAAATGGCCCTTTGCAAAGCTTTTAATCATCAACACGCCGGATCAGTGTGTTATCGGCGGCATGCAAAACCATGTGGAGGGTGCGATCCGGGAACTGGATTGTAACGCCGTCTTTCTTCAAGGGGTGGTCACGGTTCATTGTGACGCCGCAGGTCCGGTTGCCAAAGCTTATAAAAAGCTTCACGTTTTTCCCACGGCCCCTCCGGAAAACGTCCGATTTTACAGTTGTGCAAAAGGATCCGCCTACCATCCCACCCGTGAAAGCGCTGCAGCGTCGATTCAAAAACAGGCCCTTTTGGGTTTTAATTTCAAAACGCTCATCGATCAGGCCTATGAGGACGGTATCCGCATTTTCCTTGAAATGGGCCCCCATGCTTCCTGTACGGGAATGATAAAAACCATTCTCCATGAAAAGCCCCATCTGGCAGTTTCAGCATGTTGCCGGGGGGAGGACGACCATCTGACAATCCTTAAATTTCTGGGAGCTCTGATTTCGGAAAGAGTGCCGGTAGATCTTGACAAACTCTACGGCATCGATACATACCCTTCCATTGCCAAGGAAGCTTTAAAGGAAAAATCAGGCTCTCGAATTAAGCGGGTTGTGGGAGGAAAAACACCGTCCCCTTCCCTGCCCGGGACAGCGGTGAAGACGCAGGAGTCCAAAGGCAGAGGAGAAAAAATACCCGGTGGAACGGAACTAAAGGACAGCGGCGTTCCCCGAGAGGCGGAACCGTTGCTTCACTACGACCCCCAGGGTGCATCCCCGCTGAAGGAGGATTTTCCGTTCACGTCGGCCCCCATTCAGTACTCGGAAATAATCAACACACTGACAGAAAGCACAAGGGCCACAGCCGACGCGCACCAGACGTTTCTCGATTTTTCAGACGCGGTGCGCAAAGGTTTTGAGAAAACATTTGCCACACAGACACGTCTTCTTGAAACCATTCTCTCCGATAGCGAACAATTGGCCCAATTGGCACCACATAAGTTTCACTCTGATATTCAAGAAGATAACGATAAAAAGAAAATCGATGCTTTCGATGCCCGGGCTCCTTCGCCCGGCGCTCTGCCCGAGCCGGAGTTTAACCGGGACATGTGCATGGAGTTTGCCATCGGATCTGTTGCCAGGGTACTGGGTCCGGAATTTGCCGTTGTCGACACATACAACGTCAGGGTTCGACTCCCTGACGAACCGCTCATGCTGGTGGACCGGATTATTTCAGTAGCAGGGGAAAAAAGATCCCTGAAGTCCGGGCGGGTGGTTACAGAGCATGACGTGCTTCCCGGAGCATGGTATTTGGACGGCGGTCGAGCACCGATATGCATATCAGTGGAAGCAGGACAGGCCGACCTCTTTCTATGCGCCTACCTGGGCATCGACCACGCAGTCAAAGGAAAAAGGAGCTACAGGCTCCTGGATGCCTTGGTGAAATTTCACCGGGGCCTGCCAAAGCCGGGTGACGTTATTCGCTACGAAATCGAGATCGACCACTTTTCTCGTCAGGGGGAAACCTATCTATTCTTTTTCAAGTTCGAAGGGTATATCGGTGATTCTCATCTCATCAGCATGTACAACGGGTGCGCAGGCTTCTTTACCGAAGAAGAGGTGCGCAATTCAGGCGGCATCCTTTTAACCGATGAAGACACCCGAAGTCTTGCCGGGAAAAAACCTTTGGACTGGAAAAATCTGGTGCCGCTTTATACGGAAAGTTACGATGATGCATCTGTAGAAGCGCTGAGACACGGCGAACTTTCTAAATGCTTCGGACCTTTTTTCGACGGCATCGATCTTCCTGAATCGCTGAGGTTGCCCGGGGGCCGGATGAAACTCATCCATCGAATTCTGCTGATGGATCCCGAAGGCGGACGTTATGGGCTTGGACAGATACGTGCCGAAGCAGATATTCATCCGGATGACTGGTTTTTGACCTGCCATTTCATGGACGATATGGTCATGCCCGGAACGTTGATGTATGAATGCTGTGCCCACACCCTCAGGATATTTATTCAGCGCCTGGGATGGGTAACCACCAAACCCGGCGTCTGCTACGAACCTGTGGTGGGGGTTGAAAGCGTCCTTAAATGCAGGGGACCGGTAACACCGGATACCCGGCACGTTTGGTATGAAGTGGACATAAAGGAACTCGGGTATGGACCGGAACCGTATGTCATCGCCGATGCACTGATGTACGCAGATGGGCATCGCATCGTATCATTTAAAGATATGTCCATGAAAATGACCCATATTAACCGTGAAGAAATCGAATCATTCTGGGAGAAAGAAGAAGACAGAGATCAGACGACAAAGATCAGACGACAGAGGGCAGGGACCCGGGATCAGAAAACCGTCCTTTATGACCGTGATAAAATACTGGCATTTGCCATTGGAAAGCCCTCCGAAGCATTTGGCAAACATTACGAAGTGTTCGATCAAGAACGGATGATTGCCAGACTCCCGGCCCCGCCATATTCTTTTTTGGATAAAATTATTGCCGTTGAACCTGAACCATGGGTTTTAAAGTCCGGCGGCTGGATAGAAGCCGAATATGAAATTCCGCCGGATGCATGGTATTTTAAAGCAGACCGGTCATTTTCCATGCCATTTTGCATACTCCTCGAAATCGCACTGCAGCCCTGCGGATGGCTTGCCGCCTATCTCGGATCTGCCCTTAGAAGTAAAAATGACTTGAAATTCAGAAATCTTGGTGGAAATGCCGTTTTAAATCGCAGGATTTCCCCGGAAGAAAAAACACTTGCCATACGTGTCCGAATGACAAAAGTTTCCGAGGCCGCGGATATGATCATCGAACATTTCGATTTTAACGTCCTCCAGGCAAATGAAATCGTTTATTCGGGAGATACATATTTTGGTTTTTTCTCAAAACAGGCACTGTCCAACCAGGTTGGAATCCGGAGCGCCGAGACCGAGGCATACGCCGTACCCCCGGATGAACTGAAATCCGGCCGTTCCTGCAGTTTTAAAGATGACGCCCCCTTTTCTCCGGACGACCCGGATGCGCATCCCGCACCTCCCCTGTCGATGCCGGCAAAAGCGCTTCGCATGATCGACAGAATTGATCTATATATTCCAAACGGCGGCCCGGAAGGTCTCGGTTTTATTCGGGGGGTAAAAGACGTCGATCCGAGGGAGTGGTTTTTCAAGGCGCATTTTTACCAGGACCCTGTTTGCCCGGGTTCCCTGGGAATTGAATCGTTTCTTCAACTGGTCAAATTCGCAGCAATCGATCGGTGGAAGCATCTGGTGGAAACCCACCGATTTGAATTGATCACAAACACCCCCCATCGCTGGACCTACCGCGGGCAGGTGATCCCTGAAAACAGCAGAATTGAAGTGGAAGCGGTGATCACTAAAATTGTTGACACTCCGGTGCCGGCCATATACGCAAATGGTTTCCTGAAAGTCGACGGACGCTATATTTATCAGATGGAAAACTTCGGTTTTCGATTGATACCTGAATAACATCGCTTCGCGTTTTATACAACGCGGCTACGCCGCTTAAAAAAAGAATTTCTTATACTCTAAAGTTGACGGCCTTGAAAAAAGTCTTTTGTGAGCGACATCGAAAAAAATCAGACTTTTTACTACGCCATCAAAGTTAACCATGTTTTCCTTTTAAAAATATGCGAGTATGATTTTATGCTTTATTCCAATGTTTTTATCGATTCCTTCGGTTACGAACTGGCGCCCAACATCGTCACATCAGATGACATTGAAACGCGCCTTGAACCGGTGTATAACGCCCTCCATTTTCAAAAAGGACAACTGGAAGCATTGACCGGAATTCGGGAACGCAGATTCTGGGATCCCGGTTACCCCATGCACGAAGGGGCCCTAAAAGCCGCTCAAAAAGCCATAGATGCGTCCCATGTTGCCCCTGAGCAGATCGGAATGCTCATCTATGGCGGTGTCTGCCGGGACAATTTAGAACCCGCGACCGCCTGTGCTGTGTCCTGGGGCCTTGGATTGGATCCCAAGACACAGATTTACGATGTTTCAAACGCATGTCTCGGCGTACTCAACGGGATGATCCAAACGGCAAATGCCATCGCCCTCGGCCAGATTGAAGCCGGTCTTGTGGTGTCTTGCGAATCTTCGAGACAAATTATCGATTTTACCATTGAGCGACTCCTTGAAGACAGGGACATGGACCTGTTCAAAAAAACCATTGCAACACTTACAGGCGGCTCAGGGGCTGTGGCTGTCCTTTTAACCGATGCATCCGTTTCGGATAAAGGCCATCGCCTTTTAGGCGGGACCGTAAGAAATTCAACCGCTCATCACAAACTGTGCCGCTGGGGACCGGATACCGGGATACCGGCCAGCGGACCCCATGTCATGCAGACGGATTCGGTGGGTGTTTTGCAGCACGGTGTAGCCCTTGGAATAGAAACGTACAAAGCGTTCAAGAAAAATCTCGCATGGCCGGATGACAAGCCCGACAAGGTTATCTGCCATCAGGTGGGGGCAGCCCATCAGAAAAATATTCTTGAATCCATCGGCATCCCCAAAGAAAAGGATTTTACAACATTCAAGCACCTGGGAAATATCGGTACGGTATCCCTCCCCATTACGGCCGCCATTGCAAAAGAACGGGAGTTCCTGGTTAAAAATGATCTTGTCAGTTTTTTTGGCATCGGCAGCGGCTTGAATTGCCTGATGCTGGGGATTCGGTGGTAATTTTTACCCTGATTGAATCTAAAATCAGCATTTTCTCAAAGGATTAAACAAAGGGAAGAAAAAAGTCTGTGTCTTTCTTGGGGGCTGGATTAATTGGTTTTGAATAGAGAAAAACAAATAGATATTTCCGGGTTTCGTCATCTTTACCCGTTTAAATCCCATTTCATGGAGACAAACGGTTTTAATTATCATTTCCTCGATGAAGGACACGGTGACCCGGTTGTCATGCTTCACGGAAATCCCACATGGTCGTTCTACTACCGCAAACTGGTGGAGGGCCTGTCAGTACAATTCCGGACCATTGTGCCGGATCATATCGGGTGCGGTCTGTCGGACAAACCGGATGCCCGTCGATACGATTACCGGCTCAAAAGCCGTGTGGATGATCTGGAAAACCTTCTCCATCACCTTGGGATAAATAAAAATATTACACTGGTGCTACATGACTGGGGCGGGATGATCGGCATGGCCTATGCCCAAAGATATCCGGAAAGGATTCGTCGATTCGTCATTATGAATACAGCGGCCTTTCTTCCCCCTAAGGGCAAAACACTTCCCATGAGACTTCGGGTGATACGAGATATCAAGCCGTTTGCAACTCTGGCCGTACTTGGTTTCAATCTTTTTGCCTATGGTGCGCTTTTCATGGCACCCTTCAAAAAGCTTCCAAAGGATGTTAAATCAGGACTTATCGCCCCGTACAACAACTGGAACAATAGAATTGCAACCTTGAAGTTTGTACAGGATATTCCTCTCGGAGAAAAGGATCCGAGTTACAGCCTTGTCAGGACCGTGGATGAGAACCTGTATAAACTGACTCACATTCCCATGCTCATCTGCTGGGGCGAGCATGATTTCGTCTTTGATTCGGATTACCGTTTAGAGTGGCAGCGTCGTTTTCCCAGTGCAAACGTGAAATCATTTGCAGATGCGGGTCATTATGTTTTAGAAGATAAGCCTGATGAAATTTTACTCATGGTAAAGGATTTTCTGAAAAAGCACCGGCTTTGATTATACATATCAGAATGCGGCCTCCCTGCCACCACTAAATATTGATCAAAAAAGAACAAAGAATTTTGAATTGATGTCATCAAGCCGTTATTTAGGAACTGCTATCGTGGATTATTATTTCATTTTGATTAATTTTTGGCCAACGATCAATTAAGCTGTTCAATAATAATGGGTATTGCCGGGGGAATTCGCTGACTGGCTGTCGTTATGTTTCGTATCATCGAAAGATGTGTACCTTGAACGATCTTGAGAGGAACACCTGAAAGGCGTGCAGAGTTCACAGAGACCAGACCATCACCGACTTGATTAGACACGGAAATAAGCACATTTTCCATTTCATTTGCGGCAACCCTGGTATTTCCAGGCAATTTGACCTCCAGGTTACGGGCAAATTTTTCAATTTCATTCTTTTGCCTTTGGCTCATCATTCCTGCAATAACCAGCATGCTGACATTGAAGGGGTGGGATCGACTGTTTAACCTTTTCAGAAAGATGCTGCCGGGAATCAAATCAATACCGGCTTCTCCTGCACCGTCAATGATTCCCTGGAGCCAGTGGTAATTTCCTTTGAATAGATTTTCCAGTTGATCACGAAATTCGGTAAAGATACGAAATTGCGCCAATCCCGATCCATGGTTCGGGGTGCCTACCATAATCAGCAGCTCAACAACGGGAACCTCCCCTTTATCTGCCTTTTCAGCATATGATAACAATGGATCGGTGAGCATCTCACGTACAACCAACCCTCCCATACTGTGTGCGACAATTGAAATACTTCCTTTTCCTGACACATTGTGTAATTTAAGGTGTTTCAGAAAAAATTGGGCTGACTCAGTTATGGGTTGGTCGTTCGGATACGTCATGATCCAAACAGAGAAACCGTCCTTGACCAGCACCGGGGCCAGATTCATCCAGACCTTTCCCGGTTCGTCAAGTCCGTGGACCAGGATTACCTCGGTCGTTTGCACATCACGTTTTACCGAAGGTTTAGGTTGTTCAAAAGGTCTAAGACCATATGTGGCATTGAGTCGTTTAACGGCTTCCGGATACTCTTTTTTGACGGCCTCACGAATATGGATTCTTATCCGGCGTTCCTCTTCTCTAAAAAAGTGACGCACAACCTGTATCACCACAAGCAACATAAAACCGAGAGCGATCAAAATGATCCATCGCTTTTTATTGTCAATTTTCAAATGTCATCCTTGAAATAATGCTGTTTATTTTTTCAATCCTTACTTTTAGACAAGCGGACATGGTATGGTTAGTGTCCATCCATAAACGAGGATTTTTGTTCAAAATCAAGGCATGGGAGAAATTTTTTCCGTCAACATCCCAAGATATTGAGTTAATTGCAATCATTATAATAGGAGTTCCTTTTTTTCAATATCTCCCAGGTCGAAAACAGACAGTAAACAATACTTTTTGTAGATGAAGAAGGGCTGCTGACCCAAGAAACCACATTTGTTCAACATTAAGTCATATTACCCAATTAGATTCTTATTTTTTTCCCACCATCAAAATTAACACATCTATTCACTGGGTTTGCTTCCCGTGAACACATACAAATTAAAAGGTGATTTTTTTGGGGAGGGTGATAGATATTTATGAGAAGGGGCAGTTTCAGGCAAAACCACCCCTTCTCACATAATAAGGAGGTTAGGCAGGTCCGGCCAAAGTTATTGAGCCGACATTTCCCCAACTGACCTTATATAATAACCTATTTGCCGTTGTCAATGCTGAATTTTATGGGGTAGTATGCGTATATTAAATACCCAATCAATGGAGGGATAAAAGGAAAGACCTGAGATTTCCTCTCTGACCCTGCAGGCCGATCTTCCTTCGTATGTTTTTTCTGTGAGTGTCAATTGTCCTCGGGGATACATTCATAAGTTCTGCTATCTTTTTGCTGGGGCTGCCATTCTTTATTAAATTGGCTATTCGGATTTCTGTGGGTGTCAGATTTAAATATTTGAGAGACATTTTTCGAGTAAATGGAGATATAATTTCGTTTAGATTTGATTCAATAATACTCAAAAAAGCTTTCTGTTGATCATCCAGTTCGGTTTTTTTGATTTTTTCAAAATACGGCACAACCAGCTCTTTTACGTTTGTTAATACATTATCTTATAGCTCTTTCCTGTCATCTTCTCTTTTTTTCAACAAAACCGTCATTGCCGTATTTATTTCCTCAAGACTTTTTGTCTTGATTTCCAACTCTCCGGTTCGTTCCTTCACCCTATATTCAAGTCTATCGTGGGCCTTCCTTAGCTCCTCTTCCGTCTTTTTTCGATCAGTGATGTCTGTGAAAGTGGCAATGTAACCTTGCAATTTATCTTCACCGGACAACAAAGATGCTCCACAAATCACCACATAACGTCTCCCACCTCTTTTTCCGACAATTTCGACCTCATAGCATGAACCTTTGCCCTCAAATCGTCCGATGCGTTCATGATCTATCGTTTCAAGGCTTTTACGGGTAAAAAAAGAATGGTAGGTCTCACCGGAAAGCGCTTCAGGCCCCTCGATTTCAATCATGGAACACATGGCAGGATTAATATACGTTGTATAGCCTTCCAAAGTGATCTCCCAACAGCCGACCATGCTGTTTTCGGCCAGTGACCGATACCGCGCCTCGCTCTCCCGTAGAAGCGCTTCAGTTCGCTTAAGAGGTGAAATGTCAACGACTGCCTTAAACATTGCCTTACTCTTTTTCAGTTCTTCCTCTGAATATCGCCGCTCAGAGGCTTGCTGCTCTAATTCTTTGATCCTTCCCGCCAATTCTTCATAGGTTGATTTGCCAGGCATTGTTATATCCTCCAGCGCCTTTACGAATAAAAATAAAGGCCCATACATTCAACTTCTATAAATCATGTATGAGCCTTGATATATCACAGCATATTGTTCAAGCAACTTTAAGAAATTTCACATCTTTAATATGGAAACTGAATATCAATATCTCACATATTCTATCTAAATTGTCTTGAAGGGCCTTCTTTCTGTAATCCCCTGTCAGGCGGTCTTCAGCCATTGCTTTAGCCATTACTGCAAGAAGCCGAACTCTCTGATAAAATTCTTGCTCCTCCTCTGTCTCAACCTCGGAGGTAATACCTGACAGAGCTTTTGTACCAGCCAATTGCAGGGAATGATAAAAAACGTGCCGGGCGTTTTCGATTATGGCAGATTTGCGATAGTTTCCAATGGGACATTTTTTCAAATAAGCCTTGGCCATGATAATGAGAAGTTTCAATCGTGATAAAAAAATATCGTCACCCGTCATCGCTCTCATTTCTTCAGAAGGCGGTCCCAATTTAATCATAAAAATATCCTTTCAACTTTTAGCTTTTTGTCCCTCGACAATTTGAGATTTGCCTTATTGCATGCAAAATTCATGCAAAATCAATTGGTTAAGCCTCATTGTATATGCATATCAGATAGTTAAATTTAATATACGTAAAAATAAAGTATAAAATGGGGATATTAATTATGGGATGAATTTAGGCAAAAATCATGTAATTATGGGATGAATTACATAACAATTGTGAATTAATTTACATAGCATTGAAAATTTTTCAAATGATTATGTTCTTCATTTCGGCATTTATTAGTGTAATGTATTGATGGAAAAGAAGAGATGAGCTTTGAAGAAGATAGCGCTACATTGAGAATATGCTGTCAAGATCGGACATGTCAAAACCTTACCTTTTGTTATCTTTTTGCATGTTAGGCATCATGATAATAAAGAATCTTTACAACCGTTGACAGGTATTGTATTGAACTCGAGGGCTTCGCCCCAAATTGGAATAAAAAGATTTAGATCTGAATTCGATTCAAACAAATGAGCCCAAGCAATCCGGAAAAAAAGAGTCCTATCGTAAACGTTGCGTCCCGCCTGAAAAGGGTGGCCGAAATAACGCCTTACAAAAGGGCGGTGGTTTATCCAACAGGCCGGGATAATTACGGCCGGGTCACCTATTCTCACCTGACGTTTCTCCAGCTGGATCGGGAATCCGATTGTCTGGCCCATGGGATGCACAGCGCCGGTATCACCCGGGGCACCCGAACCATTTTAATGGTCAAACCGAGTCTCGAATTTTTCATCATTATTTTTTCGCTGTTTAAAACCGGTGCAGTTCCGGTGGTGGTGGATCCCGGAATGGGGATTCGCCGAATGGTCGCCTGCTTCAAAGAGGGGCGTCCGGAGGCGTTTATCGGCATCCCCACCGCCCATGTGCTTCGAACTCTATATCCCAAATTTTTCAAAACACTCAGAACATGGGTAACGGTGGGCAGACGCTGGTTCTGGAGAGGTTTTACCCTTCGCCAGATGCGCCGGATGCCCTGGACGCCCTATTCGATGGCCCAAACCCGAAAGGACGATACCGCCGCCATACTCTTTACCACCGGCAGCACAGGTCCTCCAAAGGGTGCTGTGTACACACACGGGAACTTCGATGCACAGCTGGGTCATATAAAATCCCATTTGAGGATATCTTCCGATGAAATAGATCTTTCCACATTTCCGCTTTTTGCCCTTTTTTGGCCGGCCCTGGGGATAACGTCGGTTATACCGGACATGGACCCCACGAAACCCGCCCGTGTAAATCCAAAAAATATTATTGAGGCCATTTTGAATCAGGGAGTCACCAGCATGTTTGCCTCCCCTGCCCTTCTGAATCGTGTGGGCGAATACGGAAAAAAGAATCGGATAAAACTTCCGTCCATAAAACGGGTCATCTCCGCCGGAGCGCCGGTATCCCCATCGATCATCGAACAATTTTCGTCCATGCTCTGTGGAGATGCCGAGATACATACGCCGTATGGGGCCACCGAAGCGGTTCCCATCATATCCATCACCAGCAATGAAATCCTGTCTGAAACCCGAAAGCTCAGCGAGCAGGGCTACGGTATCTGCATCGGCCGTCCCATTAACGACTTGGAAGTTTGCATTATTAAAGTCACCGATGGCCCCATCGACAAATGGTCGGAAGACCTCATGGTCCCAGACAGTGAAATTGGTGAAATAAGGGGTAAAGGCGACCTCGTGACCCGAAATTATTTTGGAAGACCCGAGTCGGACGCACTTGCAAAGATCAAAGATCAGGGTTCCTTTTGGCACCGGATGGGGGATGTGGGATGGAAGGATTCAAAGGGGAGGATATGGTTCTGCGGTCGAAAAAGTCATCGTGTGGTGACTGAAAACAGAACACTGTTTACCATACCCTGCGAGGCGATCTTCAACAATCATCCCAAGGTGTGTCGCAGCGCACTTGTGGGAATCGGGCCACATCATAGACAAAAACCGCTTATCTGCATCGAGCTGAAACGTCACAAAATTAAATATAACAAAAAAAACCTTGAAATTGAATTGCTTGAACTTGCACAACAGCTTGAATTGACACAGGATATAGAAACAGTATTGTTCCACCCGTCGTTTCCGGTAGACATTCGGCACAACTCAAAAATTTTCCGGGAAAAGCTGGCGGTCTGGGCTGAAAAAAAATTAAATCCATGAAAAATGATGATTCCATAAAGGCCAAGGCGTCAGCCAAGGTTCTGGTCACAGGCGCCGGTGGATTTTTAGGGGGCGCTATCGTCAAACAACTGGTGGATCGAGGCGATGACGTCCGAAGCTTTTCCCGCAATTATTACCCTGAACTTGCCCAGTTGGGGGTTGAACAGATTCAGGGCGATATCGTTGATAATACCGCCGTAGAAGCCGCATGCAACGGGGTGGAGTTAGTCTTTCACGTTGCAGCCAAACCCGGTATTTGGGGACATTATTCCGATTATTACCGAACCAATGTGCTGGGAACACAACATGTGATTGACGCTTGTAAAAAGCATGGCGTTTTACGGCTCGTTTACACCAGTTCCCCCAGCGTGGTCTTTGACGGCACGGACATGGAAGGCGTGGACGAATCCGTCCCTTATCCTGAAAAATTTCATGCCCACTACCCGAAAACCAAGGCAATGGCAGAACAGCTCGTCATAAAGGCCCCAGGTAAAGGCCTGATGACCATCACGTTGAGACCCCACTTGATATGGGGTCCTAAAGACAATCACCTGGTGCCGAGGATTATTAAAAAAGCCGGACGTCTTGTAAGGGTCGGCAGCGGAAAAAATCTTGTGGACACAATCTACATAGACAACGCTGCCGATGCCCATGTTCTGGCCGCTGACCGGCTAAAAAAGAACTCCAAACTTTCAGGGAATGTTTATTTCATAAGCCAGGACGACCCGGTTTTTTTATGGGATTTGGTGGACGATATTTTAAAAACAGCAGGATGCCCTCCGGTTAAACGGACAATTCCCCGAAAAACGGCATGGCTGATGGGCGCTCTGTTCGAATTTGCCTATACAATGTTTAGAATCAGCGGAGAGCCTCAAATGACGCGTTTTCTTGCGGACGAACTTGCAACAGCCCACTGGTTCGATATCCGTGCCGCCAGAAAAGATCTGGGGTACGCTCCGAAGGTATCTATAAAAGAAGGTCTCAGCCGCCTTGAACAGTGGCTTAAGAACAGAGACTGAGTGCCGATTGAAACTGTTTTTTTTGCCGGCATCTCCGCTTGCCCCGTGAAATGCTGAGAAATCGTTTCTCTGGAGCTATGCTGAAATTTCCTGGGGCCGGGTTTCCGCTGGGACACTATTTAGAAAGGAATTTATCGAGAATGAAACTGACCGATCTTTTACCACTTGAGAAATGGAAAGAGTTTGAGGAGGACGTCACCCGAAGATCCAACCTTGGTGCGAATGTTTTCAACATGGACGGCATCAGGATAACAGATTATAAAAGTTGGGCAAACAGGCTATGCCCTGCCATCAAAGCAACGGATAAGGGACAGAGTTATATCTGCGCAGTTGCCCACATGAATCTTGCAGCCCAGGCAAAGAAAACCGGAAAAAGCCTGATAGAAGAATGTGACGCAGGGCTGTTAAAAATCGTTGTTCCTATTTTCGTGAAAGATGAATTCCTGGGCGCATTTGGAGCCTGTGGGTTGTTGCCGGCTGACGGCGAGGTCGACCCCTTTCTGATCAACATGACCGCCGGGATTGATGAACAAGAAATTGAAAGGCTCTCAACCGATATCCCGACGATTACATCTGACAAAGCCCAATCTATTGCGGCGTACATTGAAGAAAAAATCGGCGAAATTATCAGGGATTTTGTAAAAACCACATGAATCTTCCCGCTGCCCTGAAAAGCGGGATTTTCGCTGGGCGCCGACATGCTGCCGGGTAGCCAGGCGAATCCGAACAAAAAAGGCATTCCATCCTTGTTCCGATGAAATGCCTTTTATATTCTGATGTTCAAGGAACTAAGCTTTTTGGACGTTCTTTGCCGCTGGTCCCCGGTCGCTTTCTTCCACTTCAAAAGTCACCCTTTCTCCTTCAGCAAGGGTCTTGAATCCATCCATACCGATGGAAGAATAATGTACAAAAATATCCGTTCCGTCCTCGCGTTCGATGAATCCAAATCCCTTCTTATCACTAAACCACTTTACGATCCCCTCCGCCATAGTTCTGACCTCCTTCTAAATACTTTCAATGTTAGACCTAAGCTTCAGGTCGGCACGCTGGCAAAAGTGAAAGTTCCTTCAGAGCGAAATCGACCCGTAAAACCGCATGACCTCCAACCAAAAAAAAGATCAGCTTTTTTCATGCCAAACGAAAACACAAATGTCAAGGTAAAATAGTTCTAAGAACGTTTTTGGATGGGACCCCTTTCAAAACCGGAGAATCTGATGGTAATAAGGTTTGAATCATCTCCAAAAGAGTGTATGATTTTGAAAGGATGCCTGTAGTTTTGCTCCCTCGGACCAGCCAAATCTGAGTGCCGATTCTGCGAAGTTATTTTTGTGCGAATCCATAGGGATCAAACCTTTGCATCGGATTTTTCTTCCGGATCATATTCCAGCTGAAGGGGAATATTATCTGCGTTATCGTATTCCAACTGCATGCGGTATTTTTTGATTTCCATCTGACTGTCTATGGTTTTTTTGGCCAGAAGATACCTTAAATATACCATCCATATGATCAAACCCAAAAAAATGGCGGCAACAGATAAGAAAATCCACTTGTATCGGCTCAACGCTTCGGTGCCCACTCGACTCAGATAGACGATTAAATCGGGGATGACCCAGTATAAAAATACCGTCAGGAATACAAGAAAGCCGATGGCAAAGATGTTAAATCTGCTGATGGCCGCAATGATCTTTTCAAATCGATATTCGCCTTCCTTTTCTTTTAAATCAGAATCATGGGGAATTTTTTCTTCTTTATAAAAAAGAGACTGATATGTGCGGACAAAAAATGCAAACAGAAGCATTGCACCGACGGGTATGCCCACAGCCGCAACAAACCAGGCTCTGAAGGGAAACGGGCGCTCTTTGGTTATCAGTTTAACCTGATACTGTTCGAACGGACCAAATGTTTTTTCAAAATAATATTTATTGAACTCGCTGAGATTTTGACCGTCTGTTTCATGTATCATATTCCCTTTGGCATCGAACACTTGCAGCCACGATTGCCTGCCGGATTTCATTGCCGAAACCGCAAAAATTTCGAGTTCAATTAAAAAAAGAATAACGAAAATAATGACGAAAAGTGTCTTGTTTTCTCTCATGAAAGACGTTATGTTTTTATTTTTTAACACCCTTTTTCCCCGGATGGATGCGCTTTAGCGGCGTTGTTGAAAATAAAAGATGAGAAGCTTGAAAAAAATTTCCATGACCGTTCAATTATTTATCACAACGATAAAGCCATATACAAGTTTTAAGTTTTGGTGGGGACACATGCAGAATTCAGCTTCAAAATACCAAAAGAGACATGATTGAGCCATGGAAAAACAGGAAACCGCATCATGAAAAAAATAGTTGTCTCAGTACTCGGACAGGACCGTCCGGGAATTATCGCCGCAATTACAAGGGTTTTACACCATGCCGATTGTAATATTGAAAATGTCAGCCAGACCATTTTACAGTCAGAATTTTCGGGCATATTCATCGCTTCAATACCTGCAGATCGATCTGCCCAAGATCTTCACTTACAATTGGAAAAAGCGCTGACACCGCTTAAACAGCATGTGTATATAAAATATCTTGAACATATCAAGGAAGATTATCCTTTTTTTGAAAGCGAGCCGTTTATTATGGTTACCAAAGGTCCGGATAGCAAAGGACTCGTTGCAGGTATCACCGAAGTTATCGCCCGATACGGCGCAAATGTAACGAATCTGCAAGCTGCTTTTGAAGGCGGAGATGATCCTGATAAAAACATCATGATTTATGAGGTCGACATTCCGATCCATATCGACCAGCAGAAATTTTATGAAGATCTGAGAAACAGAGCCCAAGAACTCGGGCTGAATATCAGCATTCAGCACCGAAATATTTTTGAGGCCATCAACAGAATCTAATCCGATTTTTTATAAGAGGTAGGACATGTTAACGGACCGAGAAATCATTTCAACACTTGAAATGCTTCAAAACGAACATTTGGATGTTCGTACGGTGACATTGGGCGTCAATCTGCTGGATTGTGCCGGCAATGACCTGAAGACGCTTAAAGACAACATCATGAAAAGAATTACAACCCTTGCCAAAAACCTTGTAAGGGTATGTGATCAGGTGGGGAGTAAATATGGAATCCCGGTGGTTAATAAGAGAATTGCCGTGAGTCCTATTGCTGTGGTGGGCGCCCCTTTTTCTACGTCACAACTCATTGAAATTGCCAAACTACTCGATAAGGCTGCAGAAGAAGTTGATGTTGATTTTATTGGCGGGTTTACAGCGCTTGTGGAAAAAGGTATGGCCAGAGGAGATCGGATGCTGATCCGGGCAATTCCCCAGGCTCTTGCCGAGACAGAACGGGTTTGCGCATCTGTAAATGTTGCATCGACCTTAGCCGGTATAAATATGGATGCCGTCCTCCGGATGGGTCGAACCATCAAGAAAGCCGCAGATTTAAGCGCACAAAAAGATGGCATCGCCTGTGCCAAGCTTTGTGTTTTCGCCAACATTCCCCAGGACATCCCGTTTATGGCCGGCGCTTATCTTGGCATCGGTGAACCCGATGCCGTTATCAATGTCGGTGTCAGCGGTCCCGGTGTTGTGAAAAAAGCGATCGATCGCGCGCTTAAAACCGAAGATAATATAGATCTAGGGCGTATTTCTGAAATCATAAAACGGACAGCCTATAAAATAACGCGTGTTGGAGAAGTAATCGGCAGAGAGGTGGCGGAAAATCTGAATATCCGTTTTGGTGTGGTGGACCTTTCCCTTGCCCCTACGCCCCATGTCGGAGACAGTGTGGGCGAAATATTCCAAAGTCTCGGCCTTCGCAGCATCGGTGTCCCTGGAACGACGGCGGCCCTAGCGCTTCTAAATGATGCCATTAAAAAAGGAGGTGCATTTGCCAGTTCACATGTTGGGGGATTGAGCGGCGCATTTATTCCGGTGAGTGAGGATCTCAATATCGGGAAAGCTGCCGAAGACGGCTACCTTTCCCTTGAAAAGCTTGAAGCCTTGACCAGTGTGTGTTCCGTAGGTCTGGACATGGTTGCCATTCCCGGAGACACTTCTGAAGAAACCATCTCGGCAATTATTGCAGATGAAATGGCGATTGGGGTCATCAATAAAAAAGCCACTGCCGCCCGTCTGATCCCGGTTCCTGGGAAAAAAGCGGGGGAACGTGCTTTTTTCGGAGGACTCTTGGGTGAATCTATCATTATTCCGGTGAACAATGGCCAAGGGGCAAATCTTTTTATCAGACTTGGCGGACATATTCCCGCACCAATTCATAGCCTGACAAATTGAAACCTTTGGAAATCGAAAAAGTCATAGATTTCCAAAAGGGCTCACGGAGCAAATAATAAGCTTTATTCGATACCGTCGAAACTATTCTTTTGGATGGCACTCATTGCAACTGGTGGGACCGGTTTTGGGCAGTTCTTTTTTAGCGGCCAGATACACGCTTTCTATTCTTTTTCTTTGGACTTTTATTTCTTTGTGACACCCGATACAGTTTTGATGATAGGCATATTTGTAATACTTAATACCTTCTTCCGTATAAACCAGATATTTCGTCGGCCGTTTCGGAGCTTTAAGGAGATCATGACAGGCTGATGTTGTGCAGTTGGCGATTTTAGTATTTGCTTCCCACTTGTGATGACATCTTCGGCAATCCATTGTTAGATGTTTGGCATGATTGAATTCAACCGAAGATCTTTTTTGCTCCACCGATGGATCTGGTTTCAGCTCAATAACACCCATGGGGACACACATATCCTCAACGGCCGCTTCAGGTTCGCTTTTATCTTGTCCGGCTACGTTAAGCGCCAATCCAAAAACAAAAAACATCACCAAACTAAGTATCCCCACTTGTATTCTGGACATCCTCTTCCTCCTCGTAAATAAACAATAAATTGAATTTATAGTATATTTTATTGATAATTTCCATGCCCCGATTGCGTTTTTCGCTTATTGGGGGAGTATATTCTTTGAAAAAGCGGATTACATTGAAATAAGATAGTACTTATGCTAAATAAATGAAAAAATTTCAATGAAAAAATGGCAATATGGATTTTTTTTTAGATTATATGATTACCCCCCAAAGAACCCGTTGCCGGCCGACATCAAGTCCCACCCTTTTGAAAGGAAAGATTTATGAAATATTCATTGGCACAGCAGGGGCGAATTTTTGTTATACGTCTCGAAAATGGTGATATTGTCCACGAAGAAATTGAAAAACTCGCCCTGGAACAGTCCATAAAATCCGCAGCCTTGATTATTCTTGGCGGTGCTGCAGAAAACAGCACGCTGATTGTGGGTCCGGACCAGGGAATCGAAACGCCGATCAATCCAATGGAGCACATCCTTGATAACGTGCATGAAATCACCGGAACCGGGACATTGTTCCCGGATGACGAAGGCAACCCTTCCCTTCATATGCATATTGCCTGCGGCAGAAACGCATCTACCGTGACCGGTTGCATCAGAAAGGGTGTAAAGGTCTGGCATATCATGGAAGTGATACTTTTTGAACTCATCGACACAACAGGCGTTCGGATTCTTGATTCTCAATTGGGATTCAAACTGCTTGTGCCCTAAAGGGTCCGCACAAAAATAACTTTGCAGAATTGGCGGGCAGATTTGGTTCAGGATGGGCTGAAGCTGAGATGTAAAAATGTGAGGTTATTTTTTCGCAAGCCCTGAATTAAAGCCCCCTCCGTCCCTTTAAAGTAAAACCTGAAATCTCCGACGGCATAGATTACGATGTGATTTCACACGGTTAACGTCTATCATCGGCCGACGCAACCATGGGTTTAAACTTGACACCCAGGTACCGTTCCCGTATGTTCCTGTTGACTATCAACCGTTTAACTTTTTTTTCAAAAAGGATACTATGCAATGCAGATAACATTTTACGGGGCCGTTCGGGAAGTTACCGGTTCTATGCATCTTTTGGAAACCGAAAACGACCGCATACTGATGGATTGCGGATTGTTCCAGGGACGCCGGAAAGAGACTAACCAAAAAAACAGAACCCTCCCCTTTGATGCCCGGACCATTACCAATGTGGTACTTTCACACGCGCACATGGACCATTCCGGCCGCATCCCCTTGCTGACGAAAAATAATTTTCCCGGCAAAGTTGTCTGTACCCGGGCCACCAGAGATGCCTGCAAATACCTCTTATCGGATTCAGCGCACATACAGGAATCCGATGCGAATTACCTGAATTACAAAGCCGTTCGATCCTTTTTATCTAAAATGAAAACTTCCGGCTCAAAAAAGAATATTTCAAAAAGAGATCTGAACGACATTAAAAAGCTGCTGAAAAAGGGCGGCCATCAAATCGACAGTGAAAAAATTGAAGAACTTATCCGCAAATACCATATCGAAGCGGTTGTCCCGCTATACAGCATGGAAGATGCGGAAGATGCTCTCGAGTCTTTTGAGGGATACCCCTACCGCAGCACAGCGACCATCGGGAAAGATGCAACCTGCACGTTTTACGAAGCCGGTCATATTCTGGGATCAGCCATATCCATGATCAAGGTCCGAGATAACGGCCGGTGGTACACCGTTTGTTACACCGGCGACATCGGCAGATTCAACAAACCGATCATTAAAGATCCTGCGCTTCATTTCGAGGCAACCGACCAAGACATCGATCTTATGATCATGGAAAGCACGTACGGAAACCGCTTTCATGAACCGATCAAGGATCTGAAGCAAGGATTAAAGACGATTCTCAACAAAACGATTGAACGGGGCGGTTCGATCATTATTCCTGCGTTTGCTTTTGGCCGCACCCAGGAACTTTTATATGTACTCCATGAACTTTATAACGACAAGGAAGTCCCTCGGATTCCGGTATTTGTGGACAGCCCTCTGGCGACGAACATTACCCGGGTTTTTGGTGAACACCCTGAAGTGTATGACCTCGAAACCCATGAAACATTTTTACAAAAAGGGCACAACCCGTTCTATTTTGACCAGGTTCATTTTGTCAGTTCGGTGGAAGAATCGATGGCCCTCAACCGGGAAGAAAAACCCCATATTGTCATTACGGCATCGGGCATGTGTGAAGCCGGTCGAGTCCTTCATCACCTGCGTCATAAAATCCACAACCCCCGTCATACCATCCTCATTGTCGGCTATATGGCTCAAAATACACTCGGGCGTCGTATCCTCGAACAGGGTCTGGCATATGAGCAATCCGGCAGAAAGGGATCACCGCCAATGCTGAAATTTCTGAATAAAGTTTATCCCTTGAAAGCCCGGGTCAGGAAACTGGGGGGATTCAGTGCACATGGAGATAGAGACGAGATGGTCCGCTTTCTTAAGAAATCAAACTTGCATATTAAAAAAATTGCCGTCGTCCATGGCGAAGAAGACCAGTCGATTGCATTTGCACAGCATTTGCAAAATAAAGGCTTCTCGGCATTTGTCCCCAACCCCGGTGAAACGGTTCGGATAGACTAAAGAGTGATCGAACCTACGCCCCAAAATCAGGAGCTCTCTCTTCCTGCAGGCATTTTTTCGGTATGTCTGTGCACCCTTTTCGGTGCGAATGCCGTTGCGATAAAAATCAGTCTATCGGGTTTAGGGGTTTTTACCACCGCCGGCCTCCGTTTTAGTATCGCCTCCGTAACTATTTTTGTTTGGGCCCTGATTACCAAAAGATCTTTTAATATCAAAGCGGGTCAGCTTCAGAAATTGCTGATTATCTCCATGCTGTTTACCGTGCAACTGTCACTTTTTTATCTTGGGCTCAGCAAAAGCAACGCTTCCCGTGGGACCTTGCTGGTCAATCTTCAGCCCTTTATCACACTGTTTCTGGCGCATTATTTCATTCCCGGAGATCAGATTACCAAAAGGAAAATCTTTGGCATCCTTCTGGGATTCTCCGGGGTGGCCTTTGTGGTTCTAGAAAAAAAAGGGATTACAACCGATTTTAAAGTCGGGGATCTCATGATTCTTTCGGCAGCTTTTCTCTGGTCATGCAGCGCGGTTTATACCAAACGGATCATACACGCTTTCAAGCCGTTTCACATTGTACTTTACCCCATGATATTTTCAGTTCCTTTCTTTTTTCTCGAGGGGTTTCTTTGGGACCCGACTATGATCGCCCATGTTGACGTAAATGTTTTGTGCGCACTGATGTACCAAGGGCTTGTGACAGCATCTTTCTGTTTCGTCGCCTGGATTACCTTGTTAAAAAAATACGGAGCCGTAGCGCTTCATTCTTTTATTTTCATCCTGCCGGTTTCAGGTGTCGCTCTGGGAGGTCTGATGCTGGGAGAACCCATAACCTCAAACATTCTTATTGCCTTGCTGTTGATTGTGTCAGGCATCCTGTTGATTCACTTCAAGCAAAAAAAGGCGGCGCCCTTATTTCCCATCGGAAGAAATTTATAACCCGAACGTCTTATGAAAAACATCAAAAAAAGATTGAAACAACTTGCGAGCAGCGAGACGGCAGAGATTCTGCAAAAATTTTTCAAGACCGGACCCGGCGAATATGGTGAGGGTGATATTTTCATCGGTGTCAGAGTTCCCAACCTCAGGAAACTGGCCAAAGAGTTTCAAGATATAACCATCTCGGAAGTCAGATCGTTACTCGCATCTTCAATACATGAGGAAAGGTTTCTTGCACTTCTGATTCTGGTTCGCAACTATGGGAGTGGAGATGAAACCACAAAAAAGAAAATATACGAGCTATACCTTGAGAACACGCCATTCATAAACAGTTGGGATCTGGTGGACGGGTCCGCCCATCATATTGTCGGCGCCTTCCTCATGGGCAAAAACAAGGCATCCCTTTACAGACTCGCAAAATCTGAAAATTTATGGGAGCGGAGGATTGCGATCATATCAACATTTCATTTTATCAAGCACGATCAATATCAAGAAACCCTTGAAATTGCAAAAATCCTGCTGACGGATCCAGAGGACTTGATTCATAAGGCTGTGGGGTGGATGCTACGGGAGATCGGCAAAAGGAATAGGGTCACAGAGGAGGCATTTCTGAAAAAATATTATATGAAAATGCCCCGCACCATGTTGCGGTATGCCATTGAAAAATTTCCCGAGCCAAAAAGGCAACGATATTTAAAAGGAAAAATTTCAGTTCAATCTATGTTTTAGGTAGGTAAAACGTTTTTGGGTTTTATCGTTATTGACGCCTATGGCAAAGGCTTTCCGGGTGCCGACCATTACCACTAATTTTCGACCTCTTGTCACGGCCGTATAGATCAGGTTTCGCTGCAAAAGGATATAATGCTGGGTCAACACAGGGATCACCACTGCCGGATATTCCGAGCCCTGGGACTTGTGAACGGAGATGGCATAGGCCAGAACCAATTCATCCAGATCGGAGAACCCGTAAATAATATCCCGTCGGTCAAATGTTACCGTAATTTCATAATCATCCTGTCGTATCTCGGCAATCCTGCCGATGTCGCCGTTGAACACATCTTTGTCATAGTTGTTTCTGATCTGCATGACTTTATCGTTGACCTTGAAATTCTGATTTCCCCGTGTGATCATCTCCTGAGAAGGGTTAAGGCTTTCCTGGAGGGCCATATTGAGGTTCCCGGATCCTACGACACCCTTGTGCATGGGTGTCAACACCTGAATGTCATCCACCGGATCCAAATCAAAACGTTTGGGGATGCGTGTCTTTGTCAGTTCCAGTATAATCTCCAGAACCTTTTCAGGATCTTCCTGCTGGATAAAATAAAAATCATCGTCCGGTTCAGGGTTTTCAAATGTCGGAAGAATTCCACTATTTATTTTATGGGCATTGACAACGATCCGGCTTTCTCGGGCCTGACGGAAGATTACGTTCAGTTCCACCACCGGAACCGTGCCGGAGGCGATAATATCATTGAGGACATTTCCGGCTCCGACCGATGGCAGTTGGTTGACATCACCCACGAGAACAACAGTTGCAAAGGTTGGAATCGCTTTTAATAAATGATGCATCAGTATGGTATCGATCATGGAGACTTCGTCCAGGATAAGCAGGTCACAGTTGAGCGGCTTATCCTCATTTTTTTGGAACCCACCGTGAGTAAAACTATATTCCAACAGACGATGGATGGTTTTGGCCTCATGACCCGAGGTTTCGCTCATCCGTTTTGCGGCTCTGCCCGTCGGCGCCGCCAGGAGCGTCCTCACGCCGAGCTTGGAAAAAATCTTTAATACTGCATTTATAATTGTGGTTTTCCCAGTGCCCGGTCCGCCGGTAATGACCATAATCTTGTTTTCCAGGGAACATCGTATCGCCTTGGCCTGATTTTCCGCCAGAGTAATATCGAGTTGTCCCTGGACCCAATGGAGTGCGTCTTCGACGGTGAGGTTGCGGATGGATTTCGGAGCGGTTAACAGTGTTTTTAATCGGCTGGCGATGCTGGTTTCACACAAATGGAACTTGGCCAGATACACGCCTTTGTTGTTTGCTTTAAATTCGTCGATGCTTTCATTTATATCTTCAATAATTATCCTTTTATTCATGGCAAGGCTGCCGAGGGCCTCCACCACAATATCTTTTTCAACATGGAGCATTTCCCGGCTCTTTCTCACAAGAGATTCATACGGGTAAAAAACGTGCCCCTCGCCAGAAAGCTGGTTGAGAACATAAATAATACCGGCTTCAATCCGTAAAGGTGATTTTTTCGAGACCCCGAGTTTTCCGGCAATACCATCGGCAATCAAAAACCCGATACCAGAAATATCCGTTGCCAGACGATAGGGATTTTCGGTTACGACTGCAACGGATCGATTCCCATACTGTTTAAATATTTTTGTTGCATATCCGGAGCCGACATCGTGGGACTGCAGGAACAGCATGACATTGCGGATTTCTTTCTGTTCGTCCCATGCTTGTTGGATCATGGCAATGCGTTTTTTGCCGATTCCTTCTACCGTGCCCAGTTTTTCGATGTCGTTTTCGATGACATCCAGGGTTTTTTTACCGAATTTTTTAACAATACGGCCGGCCATGGTGGTGCCAAGCCCTTTGATAAGACCGGACCCCAGATATCTCTCAATCCCATCAACGGTTGCCGGAACCGCTGATTTATATTCCGCCACCTTAAACTGTTCACCAAACTTGGGATGATTGACCCATTCACCTTTCAAGTTCAGAATTTCGCCCGGGGCCGGTGACATCAAATAGCCCACAACGGTTATTAGATCCAGCCGCCCGTGGACCTTAACCCTGGCAATGGTATAGCCGTTTTCTTCGTTGGTGTAAGTAATTCTCTCAATTTGTCCTGAAAGCTCTGTCAGCGTCATATCCCCTTTTTCACCCAGTCCGGCAATTTTATTTCGGATGTCAAAGCACGGCTGGGGATGAAACATTTAATGTCGATGACCGGAGAGCCGTCAAGGGCATCGATCTTTTCGATAAAAATGGTGGTATCCTTTATGGACAGTATTTTACAATTGGAGATGGCAATCAGATTGGGTCTTAATGGAGAATGGGTAGCAAAAACCCCCCTTAGCGGGTTATTTTTATCTTTCCTCGGATAAACCTGCAGGGTGTTTCTTTGCCCAGGGGTGTCATTTTCATGAAACCAGTAACAGACGTTTATGTGAGAAAAATCATCCAATCCCAAAAGCGCGTCGCCATATCTTTCAAAAATTTCAATCCATACATCCTCATTCTGTTTTCTTATGACGCCCACCGGGAAAATATCAAACCGGTCTTTCATTTTCATTCTCCTTTTTACCCCCATTCAATCAAGTCTTTGGATTTTTATCAAGTTTAACAGGACACAGACTGCAAGAATACACAGTTAATGATTAACAGGCTGTTGATCTTTTATCCCATTGCTGGTAAATATGTCGAGTCTTTTCGCTTAACCTGATTTCGAAACCGGCAAAGCCGGAATTTTTTAATCCCAATTGCCGGCAGATCTAATTGAGACGTCTTTTATCCCGTCGCAAGCGAAGGGGTAATGAAAATTATAATACATAACAGTATATTTTTTCAAAAGGATGCTGACATGAAATTTTTTCTCGCAGAGCAAAACATTGGCGACGATGCCACAAAGGAGCAGGCTGAAAAATTGGTCGAATTGCTGAAAGAAAAAGGCTGGGATGTCGAATACGGAATTAAAAGGAATCTGGCAACCGACGTTTCTGAATTTGGGAAAGAGGATGGAATTCAAGACGCCTTTGCAAATGATTTCATGCTTTGTTTGTCAGAGATTGAAGGAATAGAGTAAAATAGGCTATCGGTCTGGTTCAGCTCGACTTAAAAACTTGCCGACTAGCATGGCAACCAGCATCGTCAAATAGAGCTGACCCATAATGGCAATGAGGATGGTAACGGATTTGGCAAAAGATGAAACCGGTGTAATATCTCCGTATCCGAGGGTTGTCATCGTTACAAAACTGAAATAGAGATAATCGTGAAATCCTTGGGAAGCGCTCCCCGCAAAATCAATTGCTCCGCCGCCCAGATCTAAAAAAAAATCCTGCAGTATTTCTGTCATGGCCAGTAGAACAGCTCCCAATACGCCGATAAGAAGATAGCCGTTAATTGAATTGATTAAAATGGTAACAGTAACATTTTTATGTCTGGCCACATGCCGGATCATGAACACCGTAATAAACACGTTAAAACAAAAAAATGATAAGAAGGCGGCTAATTTCATCCCATCATTGACAATATAAACCTCCAGCCATGTTAAAAATACTGTAATCGCTCCAGAGACAATCAGGATGTTTCGTGTTTTTTTTGAAAAATGGAGAGAAAAGATACCTGAAAGAATTATGGTCGTAAAAATTATGTCTTTCATGACCTTTCTATGAACCGACAACAATGGATAGAAAAGGACGGTTATCAATAAACAAACTAAAAGAATAATATTATTTCTGGTAAGTTTATTTTGTGTCATAATACATTGTTTTGCCTAAAATCGGGTGCTTTGCACCCGGTGCAAATGCAACGATTAAAGCACTAATGTGCTTCTGCCTTTTCGGCCTATGCCCTAAAATTCAAGCCGCCCGTTTTACGGGTGGTCGTTGACGCAACAAAATTATCCGCCCCCAAATGGTCCGGCTTTGGTCTGCCCTCCGAAAAAATCCTCCAACATCCATAAATCATAAAGAGCTTGATCTGTGCAAGTAAAATACTTTTATTATATGAATATCATTCATGATTTTGTTTGTAAACCCTATTTTTTGGGCACTTCGATTTTTCTCGAAAAGGTTCAAATTCCTCCTGTGAATTACGGCGCTTTTTGATCTTCTGTAAATCTGACGTTTACGATTTTTTCAGTGATATGCATCGTGGCAATCTATTTTTCCTTTACCCGGGGGTCTTTGCTCAATGAGCATTAGAAGAAATATTAATCGGTAGACGGAGATGATTTGACAATTGTCAAAAATTGGATTTAGTCGACTTGACACCAGAAAAATATGATATCTGTATGTCAATTATTGTTGTGAATGGACTTCAAAAACCCCCAGTAAATAACATTGCTTTCTGCTACCACATATTGTGTTAATTAGTTCTTGACATACAAATTACATGATTTTATACGGTTATTAGATAATTATTCTTTTAACATTTTAAACGAGCAGAGTCAGTAGTGAAGGACGCAACTCATAACAGAAGGTTTCATCATGTCTATATTTGCCACAAAGGTTGTTGGATCTACCTATAAAAATCCAGACGGTATAAACAGACAGCAAATAATCAAAATTTGTACAGCTGGAGAAAAAATTAAATTGATCAGAGAACCCAATAATCCTTATGACGTCGGTGCAATTGGTGTATTTCGTGAATCATATGAGCAAATAGGCTATCTGGCAAGACATGTGTCCGCCTATCCTGAATTGGCTTATCATATGGATATAGGTGGTGGAGTTTCTGCGAAGGTTAAAGAAATAATAGCAGAACGTTCAGGATTCTTAGGGGTAAAAAAAACTTATTATTGTATTATAGAAATTACAAAAGGATCTGTTCTTTTATTTAAAAAGGAAAATGAGGCGAAAGAAATAATAAATCAAGCTAAATCCATTGAAAAGAACGATCCGGAATTTGCAATAGACTTATACCAGAAGGCTATGACTATTTTAGGAGAAGTGGATCGGCTTTGCGAAAAAAATAGCGAAATGGATGAGCTTATAAGGACATATGGCCTTAGAAAATGGAGGTTTGTGGAATATCCCATCAACAGGTTTACTTTGCTTTTGGAAAAACTTATGAGATTTAAAGAATGTTTGGAACAAATTGAAAAATATGAACAAATTGATGATAGGATTGGCCTAACCAAAAAAGATAAAGAAAGTCTTGATAAGCGAAAAGCTCAAATAATCAAAAACTTTCACAACAAAGTTTTACATATCAACAGGTATAGAAGGAAGTGGGATATTATTCCAAATGGCTCCGGTTCAGAAGGAGTCAGCTACGATAGGCGCGAAAAGATAGGAGATGGTATTATACTTGTAGACTTCGACCGCCGACAAAATAATGTCCCCTATTACAGTGGCCCTGAAAGAAGAAGTGGCATGGATAGAAGACAATATGAGTAAATCCATTTCACAGGTTTTACCTTTTTGCTTTTTGCTGTAGATTATGCAACATATGTAATCAGTAATAAATGGCTTCAACTTGTTCATATGGCAAGCATTCCGTAATCAAGCAAATCTCCAAACCATTGATCCATTTAACTCAAGTTTTGAAAGTGGAGGTCCTGATGAAGCTTACAACATTCACTAAAACGCTTACTCTTTTTGCCATTACACTTTTTATTGTGGCTGCTGATTACATGACACGTGAGATGATTCCCAAGGGCACAGATGTCTCTAACATCAGGTGTAATGGCAGACTTGTTTCTATAGGAGACCTCTCCCGAGACGTTTTACAAAAATGTGGTGAACCTATAAAGGAAACTCGAATTTTAGACGAACCTTATCGTGTCTGGGTTTACCGATTGGGTCAATCAGATCATGTCTATTACTTAGCTTTTATGTATGAAAAATTGCAGCGTATTTACGACGTAAAATGCTGGCAAGATAATCCGGATTGTGAATGAGCCAACAAAAGCTGGTTTAGCTGATGATATTCGATCCTTAAAATGTTAGTAGGTTTTGGTCGGAACAAATTATGCGACCACCTCTAAACGGCTCACCCCACCGGAGACCTTGTTTATCCGTATTTTGGTTGAAATTTCATCCTCGAGCCGTTTCACATGGGAAATAACCCCCACCATTTTGCCGTTTCTTTTTAAATTCTTAAGGGTGGAAACGACCTTGTATAGGGTCTCATCATCCAGACTGCCGAAGCCCTCGTCCACAAAAAGAGACTCTATTTTCCGGCCGTTGCCGGCAATATCCGAAAGCCCCAGCGCCATGGCAAGGCTGACCAGGAAGGTCTCGCCACCGGACAGCGTTTGAATGGATCTTCGTTCGCTTTGATGAAAAATATCCTCAATTTCCAACGCCAGTCCGTGTTTTTCACAACGTCTCAAACGATAACGACCACTGAGTTCTTCGAGTTGCCGGTTGCTGTGTTCGAGTAAACGTTCGAGCACAAGTTCTTGGGTCCGATTTTTGATATCGGCCTCGCCGGCCGATTCAAAGAACCATTTTTCCTCGTGCAATCGGCCGCATACTTTTTTCTGTTCTTCGATTTCCCGCAATTTCACCTCGTATTCTTTTTCCATCGTTTTTCGATGCTCCAGTCGATCCAAAGCACCGGTTAGCGCTTCACCCAATTCATCCTTCCGCCTCCCAGCTTCCTGGATCTGCAGGCTTAAGTCTTCTGGAAATTCAACGGCGGCTTCCTTTGTCCCGTGCTTGTCAAAGTCTTTTTGTATCGCATCTAAGTTCCCAGTGTAATCGGCGATTTCACAGTCTATGGCTTCCTGTTGATATTCGAGGGTTTGGCGTTCTTCGAGGCGCAAACGGCTGTTCTGGACATCTGCCAAGGATATAAAATCCGAAGCAACTGCCCGGATCGAAAGATTTTGTTTAAGATCCTCGCACTCTTTTTGAATGTCCCGATATTTTTTTTCCGCAACCTGTTTTGACCGCAGTTTTTCCGTCAGAACATGTTGAACCTGTTGGGTTTGTTGATGGATGGTTTCGACGGCTTCTTTCTCTGTCTGAATCTTTTTCTCCGTTTCCCGCTTTTCCTGAATCGGATCTCCGGTTCCGAATGTCGTATTCCTTTCGTTTAACAGCGCATTTAAAGCCCTTTGTCGGATTTTAGTCCTTCCGTTAAGATCATCTGCTTCCGTTTTAAGCCGGTGGAGTTCCTGGGGCAATGCCCCGGATTTGTTTTCCAGTTCAATTGCCTGTTCTTTCAGCTCGTTTTGAATCTTGAGATGGTTGAGGAATTCGGCCTTTTTTGCTTCCAATTCCAGATTCAGTTTATTCTCTGTTCCGGAACCCGGAACTTTTTCTTTGAGTATATCGAGATGCGGTTGAAGGTTTCGTAACAGTTCTGTTTCCACTTGTCTGAGATTCTGAGCCTCCTGTTCCAGTGAAGACAGCCCATTTCGGCGGATATTTAAATCAGTTTGAAGTTTGTCCGAAACCGTTTGCTTTTCGGTGACCTTTGCCGATGTTTTTTGAATGACCCGATCAATTTTTTGGGTCTTCCTAACCTGCTTTCGAATCTTTTTGATTCTGGCTCCTTGCTTATGCATATCTTTTTTCAGTGACCGAATCGATTTCTTTACCAAATGCCGATCTCCGATGGCCCATTCGGCTCCGGTGGCCCGGCACAAAAGATTCCACTTTTTTCCCATTTCCTTCAGAGGATCATGCTGCTCTTTGAGTCCGGCAATATGGTTCAAAAGAGTTTTGAGTCGATCTTGGATTTTTTCCAGCGTATCCTCCTGGGCTTGAATGGCCTGAGCCGGTTCTTTTCCAAACGGCGGCCCAGCTGCCACATAAGGATGCTCCGGTGAACCACAGAGGGGACACGGCTCTTTTTCTTCAAGCTCCTTTCTGCGGGGTTCGAATCCGGCCGTATTTTTTATGACGAAAAGGCGATTGTTTTCCAGTTCGAATATTTTCAGAACCTCGGCGTGCTCCTGTTCGGCCTTTCTCAACGCCTTTTTCAGAACTTCCCCGTTCCCTGCTTCCCCCTTGGCATATGCTTTGGCGATTTTATGCATCGATCGATAGTTCTTCAGCCGGCGGTTCTGTTCGCCGTACGTCTTTTCAAGGGCTTCAAGGGTACCGTTGCCCAAGAGGGCTGTCAGTATTTTGTTCTGTTCACTCCTTCGGACCTTGACTTTCTCCGCTTCGTTCCGGAGTTTTTCCATTTTACGCGCCGTTTTCGTCAGTAATGCAAATGCTTTTCTTTCGGCCTTTGCAGCAGATTTCTCCTGACCGGGGTGTATCGATATTTTTCGACGAATCGATTGCAGCTGTTCCAGGGCGTCTTTAATAACAGGAATCCGTTCCACCAGTTCTTCATATTCGGCATGTTCCTTCAGCCAGCGTTCAGTATACATTTGGCGAGTTTCATTCTCTGCGATTTCCTGGTTGATAGCCAGTTGTTCCTGAGACGTCTTGGTCTGTTTCTCTTTTACAGGGGTCTGTCGTTCCAGCAATTTTCCAACCAAATCCCTTTCCGCCGCAATCTCCCCGTCAATTTCCAGGGTCTTCTCGACCACCCCCCGGCGTTGGGACCAGGTTTTTTGCGCCTGACTCAGTTTATGGGCATGAATCCCTTGCATCTCCTTCAATCCATTATGTCGATCTTCCAGATCTGCAATTTCTCTTTCAAATTCTTTAAGCACATCCAAATGTCTGGACACCTCGGCTTTCCGGCTGTCGAGTCGGTCAATGTCTTCTTCAAAAGGTACGGCGGCCATCGCCCTTTTTAGCCGCTTAAAATCCGATTCCATCCGGGTTTTGCGGTTCTGAGCTTCTTCAAAGGCGATATGATTCTCCTGGTATTTTTTCCCCAGTTGATCGTGGTGTTTGCGCCAGTTTTCGTTTTCGTTCAATGTGAGAATCAGCCTATCGGCCTCATTAAACTCTTCTTCCAGTTGCTGAATCGTTTCATTAAGATTTTCAACCTGTGACATGTGCATCAGCGGAGAATCCTGGATCTTTTCTTCGAGTACTTGAAGTTTTTTATCCGCTGTTTCGGCGTTTTCAAAGGCGACCTTCGAGACCTCGGAAAATATGTCTTTGCCGACAATTTTATCCAGTATTTCAGCGCGTTCATTATCGAGGGCATTCAGAAATGCGCTAAATTCCCCCTGAACCAGCATGATGGATCGGGAGAAACGCTTAAAATCGAGGCCGGTCAGCGCTGCGATACGGTTACGAACCGTACTGATCTTATCTTCGAGCAGCCGTTCTTTTCCGTTCATTTCGAACAGTTTCATTTTCGGTTGAAGGCTTTTTCCCTGGGCACTGCGCAGAGACCATGTGGAGCGGTAAACATTCCCGTTTACTGAAAATGTCACCATCGAAAAGCAGTGGGTGGTCTGTTTGCTCATAATCTGCTCGGGTGAATTTTTAAGCCGGGCGGTCTCCCCGTACATTCCAAGAGAAACCGCATCAAAAACCGTGGTCTTTCCCGATCCGTTGGGACCGGTAATCGCAAACAGCCCGGATTCCTTGAGGGGAGACCGGTCAAAATCAATCTCCCATTTACCTTTTAACGTATTTATATTTTTGAACCTGACATTCAATATTTTCATTGTTCTTACTCGCTTTCGCTGTTGGCGCCCGTATCATCCTATGATGCAGAAATATTGTACGTGTTCAAAGCGCAAGGCTTAAAATCGAATTTCTAACATAATCACCTTTACGTGTCAAAAGCGCAAAGTTCGAAAAATTTGTTGCTCATCGGGTTAAAAAATCGTAAAATTTGTGAAAAATTGTTGTGAGAATCTTTTTAGAACCCCAAAGGAAAAGAAAAATGCTATTAAGAACGAACATTGCAAACGTTTTTCTGTGTTTTAGCATCATCCTTTTGGATATTAAAATTTTTTCGGTCTGTTTATAACAACATCTTATTTTATCATGTTATTTTTTCAGCAAGGATGAATTCATGAAAGATCGTGGAGTTAAGAGCAGGATCGGTATCGCCTCTATTCTTGAGAAAACAGAGATCAAAGAGTATTTGGACACTCTTTTTCTTTTAACCGCGGGAATTGAATTTGTCATATTTATCGCCCATTTTATCGGTTCCATCGGCCCTGAAAAAGGACCGTTTCCCTGGAAACAGTATTTTTTCGTATCTTTTATGGCCCCGATTGTTCTGATGTTTATCGTGGGCCTTATAATTATCGGATTCAACTATTATTTATATGGCAACCAGCAGACGGCCTTTGATCTGGAAGAAAGTTCCTTTGTGGGGGCCAAAATGAAACGGTTCGGGCACAGCTTCAGATTCTTGTTCTCCATAATTCAGCAGGTGCCGATCCTTGCAGGTCTGTTTATTCTGGGGATCAGTTCCGTCGTCTTGTTTAAGTTCGATGTGATATTAAGGGTGTTGGGACATATCGGGGAAAAAACGGCTTTTTACCTTTTTATTCTTCTTTGCGTGATGGTGTCCGGAATTTTGATTTTTTTACTGCTCTGGCTTTTTTGGCAATTTAAACTCCATAAATATCAAATACAACGGCAATGGGAATATAAACAAAAGGTGATTGAAACGTCAGGCCTGATCATTCTCGACAATAATATCGTATTTAATCAAGACGGAAAAATTATCTCCCATGATGGAATAATCGAATCGATTGAAAATTGAAATCTGCCTTACGGCTTGGACCTCAACAATTCATGGTAAGCCCGGGTCAGTTTGATGAACCTGTCATGGTCACCGCCTTTGTCCGGATGAAGTTTTTGGACCCGCTGCCGGTCGAAAACATGAAGCTGATCTACAGCCGATGTTTTATTCGTCTTGGGGACCTGACGGCTTTTGGCGTTTATCTGACGGTTGCGAAAGGATTCCAGAGCCCTTTGGATCTCCGGGGCCAAAAAACGCCAGAATATATCTTCCACTTCATGGTGTTCCGGATAAACATTCAGCGCATTCAGCCGTTCTTCGATGGATTCGTGAATGTAAAAAGAGTTGCCGCCTGGATAAATGATAAAACGGGCAGGATCGGTTCCCAGATCGAACAAATCCCGGCTTAAAAACTGACGGTTTTGCCGGTAGGATTCACGGATAGCATAATGCGTTCGACCCTTAATTTTCTTTTGGGCAAGATACAAAATGTTTTTCCTTCCACATCCCGTTATTCCATCCCGCCGCTATTCCAACTGTGGAGCAAAGCAAAACTGAGGTCTTTCTTCGTCATTGATCTCCAACATAAATGCGCTGGACCCGCTTGGATACACCGCAGGTCAATTCATACGTTATGGTTCCTATTTTTTCTGCGACATCAAGGAGTTGAATGCCCCCCCCCACCCCTTCACCCCATAAAATCACTTCGTCTCCGGGGTTTACCGGGTCCTTGCCCACATCGATCATAATGTGATCCATAGTGACCCGACCGACCAGAGGATACCGTTTTCCTTTGATGAGAACTTCACCTCTGTCCGTCAAATCGCGACGAATCCCATCTGCATAGCCGATGGGCAGTACAGCGATTGTTGTTGGATTTTTTGATATCCATCGTCTGCCGTAGCTCACCGGAAAATCGGAAGGGATTTTCCGTATATGGGCCACAAACGTTTTCAAGGTCATCACCTGCCTGGGTTTTATTGATCGGGACGTCTCTGATGAGGGGTAATGACCGTACAATAATATACCGGGTCGAACGGCATTGAAGGTGCTTTCCGGTATATCCAAAATTGCACCGCTGTTGGCCATGTGAATCATGGCCGGTTGATGATTTTTTTCTTTCAGGCAAGAAAGTATCTTTTGAAAACCGGATAATTGAAGGTCTGCGTATGCCTTGTCTTTTTCATCCGAAGTGGAAAAATGTGAGTAGAGTCCTTCCCAAATACAATGTTTTGACTGCAAAAGGGCGTTGAAGAAAGCAGGTTCCCGGTCCGGAAGAACACCGATCCTTCCCATACCGGTATCGACGTTCACATGGACGTTTGCCGATTTTTCCTGGCCGGCTTTTTCAATCCAGCGGATATCCGCTTCACCAAACAGGGTGATTCTGAAACCGGCCTTTATGGCCTCTGGAATTTCATCTGGAAACAGCCTTCCAAAAATTAGTATTGGCTGGGATATTCCGCTTTCCCGTAATTCCATGGCCTCTTGAAACTGTGCCACCGCAAACATTTTAAACCCGTCTTTTACCAGACGTTTTGTAACGGCTACAGCTCCGTGCCCATAGGCATCGGCTTTTACCACCGGAATTATATCGGACGGGAAAATTTTTTGTTGTATGGCACGGATATTGTAAATCAGATGGTCCAGATTGATCTCTGCGAAGGTCTTTGCACTCATTGATTGGCCTTTTGTTTTTGAGGTCACCACACGCACTGCTTTCTGCTCTGTTCGAGTTTTGCACGCCTTGATCTTGAAGAAAAATCCTCGTTTCCGGAGGGACGCAAGGTAAGTTTATGGCTTCAGGAGTATATTGTCAATGAGGCGGGCTTTTCCGACTTTGACTGCGAGGACCAACCGTACCGGCTTGTCAATGGTTTTGACATCAATCAGGGTTTCCGGATCGCAGACAGCGATGTAATCGATTTCGGTATCCGGGCAAGACCGTATCAGATTTGTTGTCGAGTCGATAATTTCTGATGCATCTTGTACTCCCCTCTCAAGAAGCGCCTGTGCGTTGATCAAGGATTTATACAGAGACAGAGCACTCACCCGCTGTTCCGGCGTCAGGTAGGTATTTCGGGAACTCATGGCGAGCCCGTCAGGTTCCCGAACCGTAGGGCTTCCGATGACGGTTATATCAAAATTAAGATCACACACCATTTGGCGTACGATAACAAGCTGCTGATAGTCCTTCTGACCAAAAACAGCCACATGGGGCTTGACAATATTGAACAGTTTGGCCACGACGGAAGCAACGCCTTTAAAGAACACCGGCCTCGATTTTCCACAAAGGTGATTCGGCAGTTTCTCCAGTTCGACATAGGTCTGAAATCTTTCTCCGTATATCTCATGGACATCCGGGGTAAATACTGCATCTGCGCCTTCTTTTCGAATCAGTTCAAGATCTCTTTCAAGGTTCCTGGGATATGTCTCTAAGTCTTCACCGGGACCGAACTGAGTCGGATTTACAAAAATACTCACCACCAGATCATTTCCATGGGTTTTCCCCTCCCGCATCAGAGACAGGTGGCCTTCATGCAAAAATCCCATGGTGGGGACAAAAACGATTGTCTTTCCCTGACGGCGCATACGATCAGAGCGCGCCTGAATCTTAGTTACGGTGGAAATGATTTCGATGACATTCACCTCAAAATTTTTTGAAAACCATAAAACAACAAAAATGCAATGTCAACCTGCACAAAATATGGCCCAATGGATCATTTTAATTCACGAATAAAACAGATACATCCTTTGCCAAGTTGAAAACTTTTTGAGAAATACTCCCCAGAAGGAAATCTTTGAATCCTGACACACCCCTTTTTCCCATGACGATAACGTTATATCCGTCTTGCGATTCTTGTATAATATCTCTGGCGATCCCCTTTTTTTTGAACTCTGCTTTTGTGATGATATTGTTTTCGTCGAATCCGGCGTCCAGAAGCATGGCTTTGGCTTTTTCCAATGCTTGCCTAACCAGCTCCTTTTTTTTATCTTCAAGCAGACAGAAAGCGCTTTGTTGAGATGTAAAATAGGGCGTTAGCTCAGGGCTGTTCATTTCGCATAAGGTGGCCGTGTCCTGAATGACGTTGAATAAAGTAATCTTATTATCCTTAGAAAAAGAGTTTGATACAAATTCAACTGCGCGCAACGCATTTTCAGAATCGTCGATGGTCACTAATATTTTTTTGCTCATCATTCATGGTCTCCTTCTCATGGGTTTTCGATTTATGATTCGTCTGTTAATCACTTTTTGCACTTTCCCCAATTTTTCCATAAACGCTTCGTATGGTGATTTTTTGATCTGATTTTAGGTTATCTATGCCAAGCCCCATCGATAACTGCAAGGAAATTTTAATTTTGAATGAATTTCTATATGAAAATGGGAAAATTTCAGATACGGGTGAGGGTCAAAAATGGGGGACTGGGCAGTTTAACGTCTTGCCCGGGACTGAAAACTGCAGCCGTTGCTACAGTGAGCTACTCTTGGTATGGTAAACCGCTTCATGTGTCGCACCTCCTTTTATTTTATCAACGTGTTGCCTGGTTTCATATCGAAACATTCTTCAACTTCCCGTTAATGGACGGTGAAATCGAGTAATACGGATTTGTACTTGCCTTGGATACGACGACATCCATAACGGATTCTTGATCACATTTATACCGGCAATCCAGGCAATTCCAATAGTTCCAGTATTTTTCACTGGCATGGTCGAGACAGTTTCGATAATGGGGACAAAAGATATTTCGGTAGCCTTTGGCGTGGACAGGACTTTTATCTTTTTTCATGGCTTAACTCCATGTTTTAATAAAGTCAATGGAAGGTTTTTCCTTATATAATTCGTGAACATATAATACCACATTGTGGTCATGTCAACCAAATTCAACAAATATTTGACAGCGCTTCATAAAGAAGTTGATTTAATCGCTCACTCAAAAACATGATGGACTCGATATCGAGATGTTCGGTAATTTACCGGTTGGGATTCCGCCTATAATTCTTCCATATCGAACTCTTTGAAATCAAACCAATATCCGGTGTTCGTGATGTAGTCCAGTTCGGCCTGAACTGCAGCGATGTGATTCTCTTCGATCTCCAGAAACCGGGCAAACATTTTTTGACCCTCATCGGTCATTTCATTAACCATGTTTTTGTAAAAACTGCTTGTTTCTACTTCCGCTTTCAGTGCCCTGCTGAGGATGATTTTCACACTGCTGAGGTCTTTTTGAGCCATATGAGCCCTGACCTTTTTCGTTTCTCTTTGGATGATTTCTTTTGACGGAATCGAAGATTCCAGTTTTTCAGCAGATAGTTGTCCGGTTTTTTTCCATAAATCGAGTTTGTGCATTAAATAATCAAGGTGACGCTGCTCATCATCTTCCATCATCTTGAAAAATCGCTTTCCCTCCGGATCAGAAACCTTTTCGAAAGCATCCCGGTAGATATCACGAATTTTGGTTTCGAAATCCATGGCTGTCCGGATCGCTTTTTCAATCTCCACTGTTTGCCTCCTATATTTAAGTGGTGGGCGTTTTAATTTGGTATAATTTCATGATTGGCCCGGAGTTAAATAACGAGAAGTTCGAGTCGGTGCTAACAATACTGTTCAAATTTCATGCCATGTTTGCTTAATTGAATATTAATTCAATAATATCTTTATATTGATTGAATAATTAAATTTTTTGCGGGTGTTAAAAATGGGGGAAAAAACGTTTTTGAGACAATGTGTCTCACTTTATGAATACTGAGACACTGGTGGAAGGAAATCCGATAATGCTGTCTGCAACGCAGTAGATGGGACTTTTTACGACGCGATCAAATTTTGGGCGGTCATTTCCTCCGGTATGTCCAATCCGAGCAGAAACAGAACCGTGGGCGCGATGTCGCTAAGTTTGCCGCCAGGGATCAGGTGCTTGCCCGGTGAGTCACCGGCAACGTAAATTATCACAACAGGATTGAGGGTGTGGCTGGTTTTGGTCATGTCAGTCTGATAATCGATCATCTGTTCTGAATTTCCGTGATCTGCCGTGATGAGGATATTCGCATCAAGTTCAAGAAGGCGGTCCACAATTTTGCCCACGCATTCGTCTACGATTTCGATGGCTTTGGTCGCCGCATCCATATCGCCGGTATGGCCCACCATGTCACCGTTTGCAAAGTTAACCACAATGAACTGATACGGATTGTTTTGGAGCCGTTCGAGAAGCTCGTCGGTCACTTGATACGCATCCATCTCCGGGTGACTGGCAAAGGTGGCCGGATCAAAACGGCTTGGAACATCAACCTGATCCTCATTTTTGTATGGCGTCGTAGATTTACCGTTAAAAAAACTGGTTACGTGTCTGAATTTCTGAGTTTCAGCGATACGCAACTGCTTAAAGCCTGCGTTGGAGATAACCTCTCCGAGCAGGTTGTTCATACCGCCATCCGCATCCATTGCACCAAGGATGTATTCCGTGAACTCATCCCAGTAACGCGTCAGCCCCACAAAAGTCACAGTTCGCCGGGTCTTCAGTTTCCCGGGATATTGTGGATCCACAAATGCCATGGTGAGTTGAATTGCACGGTCCTGGCGATAATTGGTATGGAGAATACAATCGCCATCCCCGACGCCGTTATAGTCGCCGATAATATAGGGTGGAATATATTCGTCGAACATCTCCACACCATCCGGAGTTTTGTCCTTTGCATACGATTCCCTGACAGCAGTCTCGGCATCAGCGGCTTTTCGACCTTCGCAGGCAACGATGCAATGATAGGCGGTGTCGGTGAGTTTCCAGTTCATAGAACGGTCCATACTGTAGTAGCGTCCCATTACCGTACCGATGGTACACCCGCCGACATCTTCCATGACCAGCTTGAGCTTTGCGAGATATTCCAGACAACTCCGGGGCGACGTATCACGTCCGTCCAGAAAAGGATGAAGGATGATAGCCCCCTCGGGATATTCCAGTCTTGCCCGGCGCATAATCTTGAAAAGATGCTCCTGATGGGCATGTACACCCTCGTCCTGAAGCAGACCGAATAGATGAAGACGGCTCCGGCGTTCTTTCCAATGATTCACAAGCTTCTTCCATTTCTCCGATTCAAAGAGTTCACCGGTACTCAATTGATCGTCAATACGTTTGAGTTCCTGAATGACGATTCGACCGGCGCCCATGTTGAGGTGCCCCACTTCCGATGATCCCTGATATCCATCCGGAAGACCCACAGGTTCGCCGGAACAGTCCAACAGTGTCCATGGATATTTAGCCTCGTACAAATCGATATTGGGTGTTTTGGCGGCACGTACGGCATTGCCTCGTACGGCTTCGCTGTATCCCCATCCGTCTCGAATGATCACGCATACGGGTCTCATGTCAGCTCCTTCCTATTGTCCATCCACAAACGGCATCTTCCCCGATAGGGAGATCGGGATGTTCCATCGGCCCTGGGCGACGTTTTCACTCTTTTGAAATCCTCAAAATAGCACGCTATTCCTCCGGTTTCAAAATCGCTCAGACCTTGCCCCGAACCAAAATCTACCATTTGTGGATGGACACTTCCTAATTTTTTCGTTATTCATTATTTTAGAACAACCCGGTATTTTTTGATAAAATCAACCGGGTTATAGGATAATTTCGCCTTGCGGAGGCCGGCATCGCCGAGATCCTGTTCGCGATTGACTGTTTTTAAATTGTCGCCGGTATGTTCAAGGAACATCTGGTTGATAGCTTGATAAACCCCCTTATATTCAGCGTTGCCTTTTTCGAAATGGATGACAATGGTATCTTCCGACAACTTTTCTGCGATGGTGTAAGCAGCCACTTCTTCACCGATTAAAATAGCACCCCCTGTTACCCCGTATAACTTTTCTCTGCTGTCGAGAACCCTCGATATCGCTTGATTTTCAGCGGAAAGTACTTCAGACGACTCACAATCGCGCCAGGTGCACCAGTCGTCCTGCATCGCCACGGCCATATCGATCATATCTTCGCCAAAAGGGACAAATTGGAAATCGTATGTTTTTATAAACTGATTCAGCAGATTTCTTTTTTTATGAAAACGTCTCCCTTTGAGTTCAATGAGCGCATTCATAGCGTAAAGATAATCCCAATGATCCCTTGCATCCTCAACAATGATTCGTTGGCCGATGTTTTCTTCCCAGAGCACCAGCAGGTCTTCGGGAATGCGTGAGAATTCGGCCTGTTCGTTGAAATAATCGTCAAAACACGTGGGCCAATCAATTCCCGCCCAAGGTCCTATGGGCGCCCAAAAAACTTCATACGGAACCGTCTGTTTTATCCAGACAAGATTATCCGACCATGCCCAGTAAAGACCGTACACCTCGGCCCATCCCCACAGATTCAAAAAGGTATAATCAGAAGACTTCTGGGGGCATTCGGCAAAATATTCCAAGTATTTTTTTTGTTTTCCGAGGCTCACCTTTTCAAAATTCAGCGACACTTCACAACCATCCTTTTTGATAAAGGTTGACGTTCCATTTATGTATTCAGTAAATATAAGCATCCTTCGAATATAGCAACCTTTATGCCTACCCATTGGCTGGCATCAAGGTTGCGTTTATCAGGTCTTAGCCTCTTTTGATCATTTTGGATGGGATTCCGGAATATCGGGTATTTTAGCACCCCATTGAAAATTATTAGAATTCATGAGATAACACCTTGGAATCGAAAAAACATTTGGAGGTATCATGCGCTGGAAACAATTTTTAACGCCTGTAAAATCTTTTGATGCAGATCAGGCTCGAAATTACATGGAAAATAAAGACAGCAGCGAACTGACGATTTTGGATGTGCGTCAGTCCAACGAGTATAAAAACGGCCATATCTCCGGAGCCAAACTCATTCCCCTTCCGGACCTCACTGAAAGACTTCATGAAATCGACCCTAAAAAACCGACGGTGGTTTACTGTGCAATCGGAGGGCGCAGCCGGATAGCCGCCCAGATGCTGGCAGGAAACGGATTCGAAAATGTGTACAACCTTTCCGGCGGATTCAAAACATGGAAACATGAGGCTGCATTCGGCAAAGAAGAACTCGGGTTAGAGCTTTTCACCGGTGACGAATCTCCGGAAAAAACACTGGTCGTTGCGTATTCCCTCGAAGCCGGGTTGCATGATTTTTATTCAACCATGATACCCAAAGTAAAAAACAAAGATGCTCAAAATATTTTTCAAAAATTGTCTGAAATAGAAGTCAAGCACCAGGACCGTATTTTTAGCGAATACATTCGACTATCCGGAAAGCCTGTAAGTCGTGAAGCGTTTGAAAAAAATATAGTTCATACGGTGGTGGAAGGCGGTCTGACCACCGAGGAGTATACCAATCTTTTCCAGCCAAACTGGGAATCAGCAGCAGATATTATCGGGCTGGCCATGTCTATCGAAGCCCAAGCCCTCGATCTGTACCTTCGTGCTGCGGACAGGAGTCCTGATCCGGAAGGCAGAAAAATCCTTGGCCGGATCGGAGACGAAGAACGGGCACATCTGAAACAGCTCGGCAAGTTGATGGAGACAATAGACAATTAGAGGGGTTGGGGCTTTTGGGAATAAACCGCTCCAGGGGTTTGTGGGTTAGGGTGAAACCTCCCAATTCCTTGATATGGATAGAAATCAGAGCGATAAGGATTTGACTATGGAAAAACACCTTGTAATCGTGGGCGGCGGCCATGCACACATGGTTACACTTGCGAACCTGCATGATTTTATTAAAAAAGGCCACAAGGTCACTGTTATCGGTCCATCGGCATACCATTACTACTCCGGGATGGGGCCCGGCATGCTCGGCAAAATGTATGCACCCGAGAATATTCGTTTTGCCACACAATATGTCGTCGAAAAACAGGGGGCTGTTTTTATCCTTGGAAGGGTTGTTCGTGTCGACCCGGAGGGGAAAACGGTAATCCTTGAATCCGGTGAAACTGTTTCATATGATGTCATTTCATTTAATACGGGGAGTTATGTTCCGCGAACAATCGTTGAAGATGGCGGAAAGGATATTTTTTCAGTTAAACCCATCGAAAAACTCATGGATGCCCAAACGCGTATTCTGGAACTAATCTCACGCAGGAAAATAACGATCAGCATTATCGGAGGCGGGCCTTCTGCTACTGAAATTGCAGGAAACGTCTGGCGGCTGACACGAAATCATGGCCTACATACACCGAATTTTCAGATTTTTGCAGGAAAAATTTTCATGTCCCACGTTCCGGATAATATGCGAAGCAAGATTGTCACATCCCTAAAAAAACGCGGCATTAAAATTCTGGAAAAGGATTATGTTAAAGACATTAAAGCCGGTCGGATTACGCTGGAATCCGGACAACGCTATAACACGGATTTCATCTTCCTTGCCCTGGGTGTCAAACCGTCGCCTATTTTCAAGGAATCGGACCTGCCCACAGGCCCGGACGGCGGACTGGTGGTCAATAAATACTTACAGTGCACGGCGTATCCGGAGATTTTCGGAGGGGGTGACTGCATCTATTTTAAAGATCGACCACTGGATAAAGTGGGTGTTTACGCAGTCCGTCAAAATCCGGTTCTTTATCAAAATCTTATGGCATCTCTGGAAGAGACGGTTCTTCAACCCTTTGATCCGGGCGGAGATTATCTCCTGATATTTAATATGGGAGACGATACCGGAATTCTGCGAAAAAAACGGCTGGTGTTTGGCGGAAGGCTCGCTTTTTTAATCAAAGATCATATTGACCGAAAATTCATTAGAAAGTTTCAAGCCATCGAACAAACATAATATCCGGTTGGGGAGCTAACCATGAACAAACATGATGTTGCTTTTTTCAGACCGTATCCGTTCAAAGTGGGGCAAAAATTGCATATCCAAGGCGGCGCGCGCAGTGGCGATTGGGAAGTTATCGATGTAACCCATCGGAAAGTAAAGCTCCGCTGTCCTGTTTCACTGCGGGAGTTTGAATGGAACCGCTTCTGCTATTTCGTTGAAGCGCGTTCAGGGACTGTTTGGCCTCAGGAATAGACCCGACGATCTGAGTGTTCAGGCAGTGGGCTTTCCCGTGAAACGATATTGGCCAAATGGCTTTGTCATTTCAACAATTTAGCAGTGGTGAAAAACGCACTCCATGTTTGAGTTTAATCCGTTCGACGTTCTATCGTATCAGAAATATTACTTGTGAAATTTATTAACATCTTTGTCATTGCAGTGGCTTTGGCCATGGACGCCTTTGCGGTTTCCATCGTTACCGGCGTAAATTTGAAAAATGTCACTTTTCGCCAGACATTCCGTTTGTCTTGGCATTTCGGGCTGTTTCAGGCACTGATGCCTGTCATTGGCTGGCGTGCGGGCTTATCCGTACGGAATTACATCGAGCGTTATGACCATTGGGTCGCCTTCGGCTTGTTGGCATTTGTCGGCATTCATATGATTAAGGAGGCATTCGATCACGATAAATCCGAAAAACGGAAAAAGGATCACACAAAAGGCATAACGCTGGTAATACTTTCCATTGCAACCAGTATCGATGCCCTTGCTGTCGGCTTCAGCCTATCGCTACTGGGTGTATCTATCTGGACGCCCGCTATTATAATCGGCATTGTAGCGGGAACCTTTACCATCATTGGATTACAGATTGGCAAAAAATTCGGGTCCGCCGAACAATTGAGTCGATATGCCGAAGTTATCGGCGGCGGCGTTTTGATCGCTATCGGGTTGAATATATTACACGAGCACGGTGCCTTGTCTGTTTTTTTGAGTTAAGCAAAATGACCCGCCGTTCCAAGGAGACAAGGATTACAATTTGAGACTGGCCCCACAGCAATAAGCTTCGCATTCCACCCCGATGGAATACAAACTGAAAATTCATTCCATTGGGCAGACGGGACAGGAGCAAAATTTAGGCAAAAAGGGCGTTTTGCGAAGGTCTCACTCTATGGAGGACACCTATGTCACCAATTACAATGGGAATCATCGCAAGCACACTTGCAGGCTTGGCCACGGGTGTGGGTGCATTGCCGGCTTTATTTTTAAAAAATATTTCCGATAAGGTGTTAAACACCATGCTGGGTGGCGCCGCCGGAGTGATGTTGGCAGCAACTTCTTTTTCGTTAATCGTTCCGGGAATTGAATACGGCGATCTGATTTGGCCGGGTTATGGTGTCTATATCGTGGTGTTCGGGATGCTCATCGGAGCAGCTTTTTTAGATCGCCTTGATAAATGGATTCCTCATGAACACTTTGTTCTCGGACCTGAAGGCCCTTCCAGCGCTATGAAAAGAATATGGTTGTTCATCATTGCAATCACCATTCACAATTTCCCCGAAGGTCTGGCGGTCGGTGTCGGTTTTGGAACAGGGGATATTGGAGCCGGAACCAGTCTGGCAATAGGAATCGGGCTGCAGAATATGCCTGAAGGTTTGGCCGTTGCAATGCCTCTCATGGGTCTGGGCTACAGCCGGTGGCGTGCGGTGGGTATTGCGACGTTGACCGGACTGGTGGAGCCTGTGGGTGGGTTTTTGGGAGTTGCCGCCGTCACGGTATTTCATTCTGTCTTGCCTTTTGGCCTGGCTTTTGCCGCAGGTGCGATGCTGTTTGTTATCAGTGATGAAATCATCCCGGAAACACACGCTAAAGGAAAATCGCGCCTGGCAACGTTCGGAGTTATGATTGGCTTTGTCATCATGATGGCCCTGGATAATCTTTTGAGTTAAAAGATGTGTATTGTTTCTTAATCCTCTGGGACCGAAAATATTTTCTCAAGGGAATCAGGCTGAAATTTTTCTATAATTTTAGACCGTTCAACGAATGATTCAATACCGGCATATGCATTTTCATAAACGGCCATCACGGTCTCAAGCTTTTGGCAAACAGGATCTTCGACTCCCAATTCATTTCTTAATTTATACAACAGGCTTTTTCCTTCTTTAAAATGATCGGCTATTGTACCGAGCATCTCTTTTCTTTTTGTGTGCTTTTCCCGTTCCTTTGCGATAATCGGCAAAAGTCGTTGAACGGAAAACTCGACCAGTGCATCCCGTGGTGCATTGTAATTTTTGGATACACTATCCAGGGATGTCAGCGATTTCCTGCTGATGACAAATGTTTTTTGGATGCGGCCTTGCCGGGATAATTTTATATTCCCGATTTCACGCGCTATCGATCTTAAATTCCGGGTATCTTCGACCAAATGATCAAAAAGAGATTTCTGCTTGATGCCTAAATGGGCAGCAACGATACTGATTGCATCGATGCAGCCCTCAGTGAGTTTAAATGTTGCACGAATAGACTGCCTGCCTCTTAAATCTGCAGTGAAAGTTAGGGGCAAGGAAATATTTTCGGGTCGTTCTTTTTTTTCATCCCCTTCCATATTTTCCTCCTTATAATAAATTTATTCTTTCATTACTTATTTTATTTATTTTTTTTAATAATGCAATAAATTTTTTTATTTACTATCTTGACATAATTTTTTTAGTTTTTATTTTTATGATAAGATCCGGCCAAAATGCAAAAGATAGAATTAAACCGTTCATATAGGCGATGGCATCTTTTTTTGACAAATGCAACTCGTTAATTTCGGCTGATAAAAGGAGAGTAAGGACATGATTTACAGAAGGATATTCGGTTTGCCGACATGGAGGATAAAGCGCCGATTCAACGAATTGGAGCACACGAGACAGCAGATGAACCAGATATTTGGCGAACTGAACCGGGGCTCTGTTGAGAAAAGCATAAACAATGTATTCCCGGCCATTAATTCGACCGAAAATATAGACAACTACTACATTCGTTCAGAACTTCCCGGAGTCAAAGCCAAAGATCTTGACATACAAGCCACTGTGCACGGTCTCTCGATTTCAGGGGAAAGGAAAATTCCTGAGGTAGAGACAAACGCAAAGTACCACCGCAGGGAGCGGGAAGCCGGAAAATTTTCACGAATGATCGGCCTACCTGACAATATAAATCCTGATAAGGTTGAAGCCTCCCTCGAAAACGGAATTTTAACCGTAGTCATTCCAAAAAAAGAAGCAGCAAAACCCCGGCGGATTACCATTAAATAAAATAAATTTCTTTTTAAATAAGGAGGGGCCATGGCCGATGCCAAAACCAAAGCACTCAAGGTGAAAGATAAACAAGAAATAACCGGTCCTCCGGAGCAGACTCGGCCCGGACTGATCTTTTTGCCTGAAGTCGACATATTCGAGACAGAAACAGAACTCACGCTACTTGCTGACATCCCCGGAGTTAAACCGGAAGATCTAAATATCGATCTTCGTGAGAACACCCTTGCCTTAACAGGGGAAATTGCCCCCGCCGAAGTTTCAGACGAAGAGAGCGTTTTAATTGAATATGAAATGGGTAAGTATTTCAGACAATTTTCCCTTTCAGAAGTCATCGACCAAAACAAGATCGACGCACAGCTTAACGATGGTGTTTTACGATTGACGCTGCCAAAAATGGAAAAGGTGACGCCCCGGAAAATCCACGTAAAGACCGGTTAAAAGTGGATGTTCATAATACCCTGCTTTTTTTCCCAAGATTTCCCAAAGGGTAAGGGTCCGCCATTTCAAAAGTTTGCCGGAGTGGTGGATTGATGAAAAACCTAAAGTGCCATAACTTACGGATCTTCCCTCCATTACCCCAAATCATCCTCTAAGTTTTCCGTACAAGTTTTCCATGCCTGCTAAATGCACCCTCAAAAAATTACTTTTTCATTTTTTATTAAAAAAGTAATGTTACTAATCCAATAAAAATATTATTGACATCACATAAATAATTCTTATTTTTCATCCGGAAGAAAAAACTTTAAAGGTTTCTAACGCAAAAAACCAACAAGGAGGTATTATTATGGAACTTATAAGATGGAACCCAGGAAGAGGCATGTTCAGCCTTGGCCATCGGATGAGCAATCTTTTCGACGAACTTTATAACCAAACCCATAGAGATAATAGCGAACGGTCCGCGTGGCGCTGGGATCCGATGGTGGACATTTATGACAATGACGAAAACATCGTCATCAAAGCTGAACTGCCCGGCCTCGACAAAAAAGACATCGTCGTTGATGTCAAGGAGAACGTTCTTACCCTGAAGGGTGAACGGTCAACAACCCATGAAGTTAAAGAGGAGAAATTCTATCGGAAGGAAAGGATTTCCGGAAAATTTGAAAGGGCCTTTACCCTGCCCAAAAACGTCGATCCTGAAAAAATAAAGGCTGACTACACGGACGGTGTTTTACAGATCAAGATCCCGAAACCCGAAACCCGGAAGCCAAAAAAGATTACCGTTCATTAACTAAAGATCCTTGGGGCGGTGCAGCATAACCCGCCCCAAAATTTAAATCTTATGGAGGTTGAAAATGAGTAAAATAATCGGAATCGATTTGGGTACCACCAACTCATGCGTATCAGTCATGGAAGGTGGCGAAGCCAAAGTTATCACGAATACCGAAGGGGGTAGAACAACCCCGTCGATCGTTGCCGTTACCGACCGTGGAGAGAGATTGGTGGGACAAATTGCAAAAAGGCAGGCCATCACCAATCCCGAAAATACGGTATTTGGCGTAAAAAGGCTTATCGGCCGAAAATATGATTCGCCTGAGGTAAAAAATGACGCCAAAATCCTCCCTTATAAAATCCAAAAGGGAAACAATGGTGACCTTCGCATCAATCTCAGGGGGAAACATTTCAGTCCGTCTGAAATTTCTTCGTATATCCTGTCAAGCATTAAAAAATCGGCGGAAGCATACCTGGGTGAAAAGGTGACCGATGCAGTCATTACGGTGCCGGCTTATTTTAGTGACAGCCAGAGACAGGCGACAAAAGATGCAGGAAAAATTGCAGGCCTTAACGTGTTGAGAATCATCAATGAACCGACGGCAGCATCTCTTGCCTATGGTATGGATAAAAAAAACCAAGGGACCATCGCTGTGTTTGATTTAGGCGGAGGCACATTTGATATTTCCATCCTTGAAATCGGAGATGGTGTTTTTGAGGTTAAGGCGACCAACGGAGATACGCATCTTGGCGGTGAGGATTTCGACCTTCGCTTGATCGATTACCTGGCCGATGAATTCAAAAGAGACCAGGGTATTGATCTTAGAAACGATGCCATGGCCTTGCAACGGCTGAAAGAAGCCGCTGAAAAAGCCAGAGTAGAATTGTCAACTTCTTTGGAGACGGATGTGAATCTGCCGTTCATCACTGCTGATGCCGGCGGTCCCAAGCATCTCAACATTCGCATAACCCGAGCCAAACTTGAAGCTCTGGTCGACGATTTGCTGTCCAAACTTGAAGGCCCCTGTCGAGTGGCCATGGATGACGCCGGTGTATCGGCAGGTGATATCGATGAAGTGGTTCTTGTGGGGGGCATGCCCCGTATGCCGGCGGTCCAGGAGCGCGTTACGCAGATATTCGGCAAAGCACCCGGAAAAGGCGTAAATCCGGATGAAGTCGTTGCCCTCGGTGCGGCAATTCAGGGCGCTGTTCTGAAAGGTGATGTCAAGGATGTTCTGCTCCTCGACGTTACGCCGCTATCTCTGGGTATAGAGACACTGGGTGGTATCATGACGAAACTGATTGAGAAAAATACCACCATTCCGGCCAAAAAGAGCCAGATTTTTTCCACAGCTGAAACCAATCAGCCTGCTGTTTCGGTTCATGTGCTTCAGGGAGAGCGCGAAATGGCTTCCGGGAACAAAACACTGGGACGTTTTGAACTGATGGACATTCCCCCTGCCCCCAGAGGAGTGCCCCAGATCGAGGTTGCCTTTGACATCGATGCCAATGGCATTGTGGAGGTGTCGGCAAAAGATCTGGCCACAAGAAAGCATCAATCGATACGGATTACAGCCTCTTCGGGTTTATCCCAGGAGGACATCGATCGACTGGTCCGGGATGCAGAACTCCACGCCGACGAGGATCGGAAAAAGAAGGATATAGTGGAGGCTCGGAATACGGCAGATGCTCTGATCTATAACACGGAAAAGTCTCTGGAGGAAATCAGCGCAAAGGTCGACAGCGCGATCAAGGCCGAGGTTGACGAAGCGGTGAGAGACCTGAGACATGCCATGGACGGTGACGATCCATCCGAGATTAAACGGCTGACCGAAGCATTGACCCAGGCTTCCCATAAACTGGCCACCGCCATGTACCGGCAGTCCTCCCATTCCGGTGAGTCACCGGATGGATACACGGATGACGGCATGGAGGGGTCGGCTTCTTTGGGACCGGATGACGATGTTGTTGACGCAGAGTATCAGGAAGTGGCCTAGCAGTTTATCACTCAAGTTTCGCACCCCTTTGTTCAAGGAAAGCTTTTTCTGATTTTGCCTGGAAATGGCCCATGGCCATAATCCTATACCGTTATAATCAGATAAAACCATATCCAAGAGATGAGTCTTGGCAATACTTTGGGTGCGAAACTTTGGGTGTTATTTAGTTAGTGTACGTCAACGAATACAAAATGAACATGATGTGTGCCCAATAGTTATGGAGCTTAGAGTGATCCGGCAGACAAATTCGGACTTAGTTTGGCATAAATATTGCTTTTATTTTCTGTGAAAACATGAATTCTATAAAAGTGTTTGAACGCCGGGAGGACAGGATGGATCAGGAAATATACGATGTCGTAATATTGGGTACCGGGCCTGCGGGGCTTCAGGCGGCAATCCATGCTGCACGAACAAAAGTTTCCGTATGGGTGATGGGACGGGAGCATAAATCCAGCCTTTTTAAAGCCCATGTGGAAAATTATTGTTGTATTACCGGAATTTCAGGGGAAGAACTCCTCCAGCAAGGCGTTAAACAAGCATCGGATTCCGGTGCTAACTTTTTACATGAAGACGTTATCAAAACCTCAAAGACAGAGGGCGGGTTTCTGATACATACTGAAAGTGGAAGAACAATAAAAACCCGGGCCTTAATTATGGCAATGGGGGTATCCCGGAACCGTCTGGGTGTTCCCGGCGAGAAGGAATTTCTCGGACAAGGGGTCAGTTACTGTGTCGACTGTGATGCAAACTTTTACAAGGGCAGTACTGTAGCCGTGGTGGGCAATGAGTCCGCAGCGGTTTCCGGTGCATTAACCCTTCTGTTTTATGCTCAAAAAGTTTATCTTATTTCAGACGCGCTCAATGTTTCCGAGCGGCTCGACTATCAAATTCGCAAATCCGATGTCGATCTATATCTCGGACGAAAGGTTTCGGAGATCGTCGGCCACGATACCGTTGAAGGATTGATTATGGACAACGGTCAGCCCTTGAATGTGGATGGTGTTTTTATAGAAACCGGCGCCAAAGGGGCGGTGGAATTGGCTGCAACTTTAGGGGTGGCCATGGACGATAAAAAGTTTCAATATATTGTTACCGACAAACAGCAGCAGACCAATGAAAAAGGCATTTATGCGGCCGGAGATATCTGTGGCCCGCCTTGGCAGATGGCCAAGGCTGTGGGGGAGGGATGTGTCGCGGGGCTTTCTGCGGCCAAATATGCAAAAAAAATCAAGCGTCAGGGAACCTGACGGTATAGAGATTTCGTATGTTTTCAGGGGGTGCGCTTCCCTGCCCAACGATATTGGCGGAGAGGCTTCGTCATTTCAATGACTTAGCAGTGGGGAGCGCATCCTGTGAACACGTTCATAGAATTTATCGATTCTGTTTTATTTCCTTTTCCGGCCGGTGTTCTTCATCAGACATTAAGGTTTAATCTCTGCGCCCTCCGATTAACCCTCCCAAACCTCCGAGAAGGGACCCCTCGCCTGTTTGAGTGTATTAATGGGCGCAAAGAAATTACAGGGCATCTTAATTATTCCGGGTGGAGCAAAACTTGGGCCACCCTCAACTTTCCCTCAATTAAGGTTAAAGTTGAGGTCAGTTTAAATCCTTAGAACAACATTAATGATAGAAATTTTTGAAAGTAAAGTAAATCCTTTCTTCACTGGCAAACATCATGTAATATTACGTCTCTACTCAAAATAATTTAAAAAGGAGCATCGACTGATGACGTCAAAATCTTCTGTTTTTATGGAAACCTACCAAAACTATCTCAATCAGATTGACAAAATCGATATGGATTCCAGGTCTGGACAATTAGGGGGAAATTGTGAAGGAAACCATATGAGCATCTCCTTTTTCGGCCAACCTTACAGGATTTCAGGCCGGGGGATAAACAACCCGTCCGGGAAACAGCCGGCCATAGGAATTTGTGTCGTACTCTCTAAATATGTGCTGTTATGCCCGGAAATACCCTCGTTAGACAAGGAATGGGTTTCCTTCAGGGATTTTAAAGATGCCGCTCCGTTAGCCGGTAGTTTTGTCAATAATACCGAACAGGCCATCGCACAAAATTTTTCAGGTCGTCTGGATGAACTGGCTGGGGCCTGTGAAAAGCTCGGCGGCTGGAATCCGGGTCTGGATCTTTCCTATCAACTCATTATAAAGCTCTATCCATTGCCGAAAATTCCCGTGCTTCTGCTCTTTGACGACGCCGACGAGGAATTTCCGGCCCAATGCAAGGTGCTTTTCGAAAGGCGTGCTGAACATTACCTGGACCCTGAATGTTTGGCGATTTTGGGAATGCTCCTTTCCGGTTTTTTAAATAAAGCCGTTCATGGGGGCGGGCTGTAAGTGGTGGTGATGAACTGATTCAAAGTACGTGTTCAGAGAATGCGCTTTTCCGTGTAATGATATTGGCGGAGTGGCTTCGTTATTTCAACAACTTAGTCGTGGGGGAGAACCCGGATGGAGCAAGAATGCCACCGATGCCAAGTCATTGAAAACCAGACATGTAGACACCGGAGTAAAACGGGAGGGAGCGCACCCCCTTGTGACGTTAAAGTTTATACCGGTCTCGCAACCTGTGGGAAAGCTCCGTTACAACCGCAAACGCTTTTTCAACGGTGGTCTCTCCGTCAGGATTCACCAGGCAGCAAGTCGCCGGAGATAAGAGGCTTTTTGACAACAGCAACTCTCTGTCGATTCCTTTGGCGTTTAAAGAATCCCATACCCCTGTCAGTATAGTTTCCAGTGAACGGATATTTTCAGCTTCAAAAGGTTCAAAATTTGTGGGGACAACACCCCACACAATAACACCGCCGCGATCAAGAAAGTTTTCAATCGATTTCGAATACGACGAGAAAACTTCTCCGTTTTGATATATGTCCAGAGATAAGATGTCGAGATCGAGATCTAAAAGAAAATCCCAATCCGGATTCCCGCACAAATGAACTCCACGGGGTCTTTGGACCATCGAAAAGAAGTGTTCCATATCGCTTTTAGCCTTGGTGCTGTCGTAGCCCGAAAGTGCACTGAACAAAAACTGTAATCCCGGCTCATCAACAAACATAAACGCATCGGGGTTCATCTGTTGCAGACGTTTTAGCTGAACGTTTATGCGTTTTGACATAAATTCGAACATGAATGACCGTATGGTGTCTTCAAAGAGAATGGGCCGTTTATCCTGATCAAGAACATTCAAACCAAAGCTTATTGGCCCTTCCAGCTGTCCTCTTATGGCAGGCCGGTGGGAGAGATCCATTTCAAGAAATTTATGATACACCACCGAATAATCTCTGCTGATATCAAAATAATCAGGTTCGTCAAAATGCGCCATGGTGTCTTCAAATTCATTGATGAAATTATCCATGGAAAAGCCCAGGGTTTGATTTTCCAGATCCAGTAAAATTCCGGGAAAGTTTTCTGCCGCCTGCACGTACATATCCTCATAATAACTGATGTGGGGCAGCTGGGGCCAGAAAGGAATGTCCATGGTAAGAGCGAGCTCAAGTGCCCGATCAGCATCTTTATGTGGCATGACAGCCATCGCCGTTGTTTTCAGATTTCCCGGAATCGTCATAATTCGGTTTCCTTATTCCAGCAAAAGCTCAAGGTTCGCTCCCTTAAAAAGCCATATCTGATCCGATGGAGTATTCGTCAGCAGACAGAACGAAACTTGAGTAAAAATTCAGGTTTTTCTCCAATTTAACAAAGAGGGTTCGAGGATTCAAATTATTATACTCAAAGCGACAATCTTTTCAAAAAGCAAACGTGTTGCAATCAATCCATTTTCAACCCATTAAAGATTTTTTTTAATTCTTTTTCAGAAAGAATTTCTTCCTCACTTGCGACTTGGATGATGGTTTTCCCCGTCTCATGGGCCTTGCTTGCCATGGCGGCGGCCTTGTCATAACCGATATGGGGCACCAGATACGTCGCTATGGCCAGGCTTTTTTCGATATTGCCGGCACAATTTTCCCGGTTGGCGCGAATACCGTCGATACATTTTTCAGCCAACACATCGGCTCCGGATGAAAGAAGATCAATGGATTGCAAAAGGTTGTAAGCAATCACCGGGAGCATGACGTTCAATTCGAAGTTGCCGGCCTGTCCACCTATCATAATAGTCGTGTCGTTTCCCATGACTTGAGCGGCTGCCTGGATAACAGCCTCGGGGATTACCGGATTAATCTTTCCAGGCATAATAGAAGATCCGGGCTGAACAGAGGGAATCGATATTTCTCCAAGTCCGCACCTTGGGCCGGATGCAAGCCACCGGATGTCATTGCAAATTTTAACCAAACTTACAGCGATGGTTTTTAAAGCCCCGCTGGTTTCAACCGCTGCATCCTGTGCCCCTTGGGCTTCAAAATGGTTTTCGGCTTCCGTGAAATCAAGGTTTGAATATTTTGAGATAAGCGCGACAATTTTTTCTGCGAAATCAGGATGGGTATTGAGACCGTTCCCGACGGCGGTTCCACCCAAGGCAAGCTCTGCCAGACGGTCTTCGACGGCTTCGATCCGTTTTATACCCAACGCCACCTGTCTCGCATATCCCGAAAATTCCTGCCCTAAAAACATGGGTATCGCATCCTGGAGATGGGTTCTTCCTATTTTTTTAACATCCTCCATTTCAGATGTTTTGTGTAAAAGACTTTTGTTAAGATGGACCAAAGCGGGAACAAGTCGGTCTTTTATTCGGGTCAAAGCAGATATGTGGAGGGCCGAGGGGATGACATCGTTGCTCGACTGACCGAGGTTAACGTGATCATTCGGATGAACCGGAAATTTTCCGCCTTTTTCCCCCGTGATGGTCTCGTTTGCTCTGGATGCAATGACCTCGTTCATATTCATATTGCTTGACGTTCCGGACCCTGTCTGAAAAATATCCACAGGAAACTGGGTGTCAAATTTTCCTTCCATGATTTCTTGTGCGGCTGAAACAATAGATTTCGATATTTTTTCATCAAGAAGACCCAGCTCACGGTTCACCATTGCAGCGCATTTTTTTATCAGAGCAAGGGAATAAATAAATGACCCCGGAAATCTTAGCCCGCTGATGGGAAAGTTGTTTATGGCCCGTTGCGTACCTGCCCCATAATAAGCATCTCCAGGGACAGCCACCGTTCCCAGCAAATCTTTTTCTTTTCGGTATTTCATTTAAAATCCTTCCTTTAACCCTTTTGAAATAACGGTGTGAGAAATTACAACCCCAATTGAGCGAACGTTTAGAGTGTGAACTTTTTAGGAATTCACATTCCGGTCATACCATTTTACCGGCAAGAATCACACCTTCCCCCGGATAGATGTTGCGATGTTCCAGCGGTGTTGTTTTTTTAGCTTCAGGCCAACAGCCCCGTTGGGGTTCGGCGCCTTCCAGAGCGACTGAACTTGGATTCGGGTCTTTCATTTTTGGATGCTTTTTCGGATCAACACCGACAACCGGTGCACTGAATTCGATGGGAATATCGTTTGGATCAAAGGCATAGATGGAGTGAATAAATCCGTGGTCTATGACTTCTGAAATCCAGAGGCCAGCGGCTTCGAATTTGTCTTTGAGTCTCCAGAGGTCGTCATCGCATGCTACCCCTAATGAGACGTGGTCAAATGCGAGGGGCCCTTTGACCGGAACACCATGATCTTTTTTGGGTATTTTTTCGACGTCCGGCCATTCGAAAAAGGCAATCATATCATGCTCGGAGATCTCGAAGAAATAATGCCTGTACTTAGATCCGCCAAGCCCGGCCACAAGACGCATTCCTAAAAAATCACGCCAAAACCTAATGGTACCGTCCATATCTCTTGTGGCCATCGCCAGGTGATTGATCCCGCTGTATTTTATCATTTTTTTCAACCTCATGTATTCAAAGGTCTCATCCTGGTTTGCGTTAATTGACAATCAAAATAATAATACAATAAGTGTGCCAGCCTAAAGCAAAAATTTTTGGCACGAGCATTGCAGCCCTTTAACCGAAGAATCGACCATGTCTCTTTTATCCACAGTAAATTTTTCAACAATCTTTACCAGATGCTAAGGGAGGTTTAACGTGACGAAAAAACATTATAAAATCAAAACATCGTGTCCGCAATGCGGGTGCAGTGCTGTTTCCCACCTGTCCACAGAAGAGATCAGAGAAAGGTACGGCGATGTGCCGAATGTTGAAATGGAATGTGGTGAATGCATGATTAAATTTGAAACCGATATGAAAACAGCATGTCCCGAATGGGATGAGGAATGCAGGATAAAAGAATAACTAAAATACCAAAAGGACAAAAAAATGACTTATGATTTTACCGCAAATGACGTATTCGAGATGGCTGAACAACTGGAAAGAAACGGAGCCCGATTCTATAGAAATGCCGCTAAAAACGCCGGCGATCCTGAGGCGAATACGTTTTTGATACGTCTTGCTGAAATGGAAGATGCCCATGAAAAGACATTCGCTTTTCTTAGGTCGAATCTTTCCGAGAAAGGCAAGGCAGCGACGATTTTCGACCCCCAACACGAATCCGCCCTTTATCTTCGTGCCCTGGCAGATACCAAGGTATTTTTTGAAAAAGAGATCGATCTTTCTTCAATGAAAGCGATACTCAAGGCAGCCATCCTGGCTGAAAAAGACTCCATCGTCTTTTATCTGGGCATGAAGGATCTGGTTCCGGACAAGCTCGGGAAGGACGAGCTGGACAAAATCATTAAAGAAGAGATGGGGCACATCAGAATTCTAAGCAAAGAACTCATGGCTCATAGAAAATAGCGGCGGTTCTTGTTTCATAATACAATTGTGTATCAAATATAAATATGAGACAGTTTTTTGCCTTTTTGACACCTAAACAAAACCCATCAAAGCATTTGACTTTAACATCTTATGTAATGACGTATTTTCTGTGTGTCCGGATAAAATTTAGGATAATATGTAAATATTCAAAATGTTATACATTATTTTAATATTTTTTCCCTCCTGGCACGGAACTTGTTACACTTGAAAGGGGAAAATTACCAAAATGGAGAATACCCTTGAAATCCTGTGATTACAACATAAAGAAAACCCTGAATCTGGTTGATGAAATGATCCGAGTTGCAGATAAGGGTGACATCGACCGTGAAGATACGGGGTGCGGTATCCTTTACGGTGTGTTGAGGGATGCGGCTTATAAGCTAAAAAAATTAGCCGAACAGGAAAGGAAAAACCATATTCAAAAGGGATGGTGGGAAGAAGAGTCTGAAAAAAAATGAATCTTTTTGACAGCGATATTTATCAACAACAGCTATATTAATAAAATAAAAAGGAGGAACAAAACATGGCGAGTTCAAAAGGGACTCAAACCGAAATAAACCTTTTAACTGCATTCGCAGGGGAATCCCAGGCAAGAAATCGTTACACCTATTTTGCCAGTCAGGCCAAAAAAGAGGGCTTGGTTCAGATATCAGATATTTTTTCCGAAACTGCAAATCAGGAAAAGGAGCATGCCAAAAGATTTTTCAAATTTCTTGAGGGCAGTGAAGTTGAAATCGCAGGAGCGTTTCCTGCAGGCGTCATCGGCACGACCCTTGAGAATCTGAAAGCTGCCGCCGCAGGAGAACATTATGAGCATACCGAAATGTATCCCGGTTTTGCAAAAGTGGCACGTGGGGAAGGACTTAACGCTATTGCCGCGGTATTTGAAGCGATTTCGGTTGCGGAGAAACAGCATGAGAAAAGATATAACGACCTTGCCGCCAATATAAAAGCCGGGAAGGTATTTAAAAAAGATGAAACAGTAACATGGCGATGCCGCAACTGCGGTTATCTTCATGAAGGCGAAGAGGCTCCCGAATCATGCCCGGCCTGTGTCCATCCACAGGCTCACTTTGAACTGCTTGGGGAAAACTGGTAATTTTTTTTTATTAAATGCAAACCCGCCTGCCTTGCACGGCATAAGCAGGCGGCAAATTCAGATCAAAGGAGGATAGAAAATGGCTGAAAGACTTGAAGTGTACAAATGTGAAATTTGCGGGAATATCGTAGAGGTCCTTCATGGTGGTGAAGGAGAACTGGTATGCTGTGGCCAGCCGATGGCCCAAATGGTTGAAAATTCCGTAGATGCAGCCAAAGAAAAACACGTCCCGGTGATCGAAAAAGTCTCAGGCGGCATAAAAGTCAAGGTTGGAAGCGTTGCGCATCCGATGGAGGAAAAACATTATATTGAATGGGTTGAGATTATTGCGGACGGCAAGGCATACCGCCAGTTTCTTAATCCCGGTGAAGCCCCGGAAGCCACATTTGATGTTACGGCAGATCAAGTCACGGCACGTGAATACTGCAACATTCACGGCTTGTGGAAAGGATAATACAAATGCTCTCGGATAGAATACAAAAAGCACTTAATGGGCAGATGAACGCTGAAATCTACTCTTCTTACCTGTACCTATCGATGAATGCCTATTTCAGATCTGCCAGCCTTGATGGATTTGCGAACTGGATGTTCGCCCAGGCCCAGGAAGAACTGATGCATGGCATGAAGTTCTACGAATTCATTAATCAGCGAGGTGGACGGGTGACCCTGGCAGCAATCGAAGCACCTCCCACCGAATGGGACGGTCCCGTGGCTGTATTTGAAGACACATTAAAACATGAGCAGAAGGTGACCGGCCTCATCAATGATTTGGTCGAGGTTGCCCTGGAAGAACGCGACCATGCAACCCAGATATTTCTACAGTGGTTTGTGACGGAACAGGTGGAAGAAGAAGAGAACGTCGGCAATGTGCTGGAGCAGCTTAAACTTTTGGGGAATGCCAAGGGCGGTCTTTTTATGATGGATCGCGAGTTGGCGAAACGACAAACTCCTGGCATGTCGACCGAAATTGCCTAAACACAATCAAAGAATCAAAATTGCATTGAAAAGAGGTGATCCCTATGCCAAGCTGGAAATGTTCAAAATGCGGATATGCACTTGAGACGGACGCACCGCCGGATCAGTGCCCTTCCTGCAAGGAAAAATGTGAGTTTCTTGACAACACCTGTTATACGCCGGATTGTGAATTCGATGGAACTGACAAGAGAATATAAGGAAGTGGCTTAAAGTCAAAGGAGATAATGTAAAATGGCGAAGGTGCTAATTGTATCTGCAACACGAACCGGAGAGACCCTTAAGATCGGCGAACTTATTGCTGAAGGCATAAGATTTTCCGGTCATGAAACAAAGATCGTGAAGGTCAACGCAATCAGAAAAGAAACAGATCTTCAAGGTTATGATGCCCTTGTATTTGGCTCCGCCACGTATCACAGCGATATGATCCAGGGCATGAAAACCATGCTTTTTCTTGCTGAAAAGGCTGAACTTGAAGGTAAAGCGGGGGGGGCTTTTGGGGCTTTTGGATGGAGCGGTGAAGCACCGGACCGCATATTCAACACCATGAAAAATATTTGTAAAATGAATATGGTCGGCGGCCCTTTAAGACTCAAATCGAGTTCTCTGGGCGGAGGGATTCAGATGGCCCAGGATTATGGCCGTGAAATCGCCGAGAAACTGTGACGATGGCCAAATTTAATTTATCTAAAAGGAGAATATTATGCCTACACCACAACATTGTCCGGGTTTTAAAAATTTCGAGACGCTAAAATCGTTTACATGCAAATGCCCGAATTGTGCCCAAGAAGTGGAAATCTTCTCTGATGAATTTGATAGAACACATGTGTGCAGCGGCTGCAACCAGGAAATAGACTTTACCCAGTGTCAATTGGAAGGGACGGCTTAAACCGTTGTTCTGATTCCAAAAACCACGCTCATTGCACCAAGTCATCAAAAACTCCCGGTGATGTGTTAATTCTTTCATTTACCGGGCTCTTGATTTTCCCTCGCCTTGGGGGATTTTCATTTGGCATAACAGTCGGTTATAAAGAGTGCGACGTTTTTCGTTAGAGATTAGAAAGCGGAAATCGAGAGGCTCTGATATGGGTCCATTGAAAAACTCAAGATCCTTAAACTGACATCAATGAGACGGGTGCATCGTTATAAAGGAGCCGCTCATGGATGTGGTATTGCTTTCACGGCTGCAGTTTGCAGTAGCCACCATGTTTCATTTTTTATTTGTTCCCTTTACCCTGGGGTTATCGTTTTTGGTCGCCTATATGGAAACCAAATACGTCAAAACCGGAGACGAAACCTACCTTCGAATGACAAAGTTCTGGGGCAAGCTCTTCCTCATCAATTTTGCGTTGGGTGTTGTTACAGGGATAACCCTTGAATTCCAGTTTGGAACCAACTGGTCCCGCTATTCCGCCTATGTAGGGGATATTTTTGGATCGCTTCTCGCCATTGAAGCAACCTCCTCTTTTTTTCTGGAATCGACACTGATCGGCATCTGGATTTTCGGGTGGAAAAAGCTTTCCAAAAAAGCCCATGCCACCGTGATGTGGCTGGTGGCCGTCGCAGCAACTTTTTCCGCGCTTTGGATCCTCATTGCCAATGCCTGGATGCAGAATCCCGTCGGTTATACCATTCGGAATGGAAGAGCGGAACTGGTGGATTTTGCCGCTGTTTTGTTTCAAAAGTACGCCGTCTTTAAATTTCTACACACGGTCAGCGCCGCCTATGTACTGAGCGCTTTTTTCGTCATGGGTGTCAGCGCCTATCATTTGTTGAAAAAACAGAATATCGATTTTTTTAAACGCTCATTCAGAATTGCGCTGGTATTCGGAACAATTTTCTCTGTGGTCGTGGTGCTTATCGGCGACATAAACGGTGTCATCATCGCTCAAAAACAGCCCACCAAGCTGGCTGCCATGGAATCTCTATGGGAAACCACCACCCGGGCGCCGGTCTATCTTTTCACCCTTCCGGATGAAGAAAACGAAAAAAATTCAATTGAAATCGGAAAATTGCCCGGCATGCTCAGTTTCCTGGTATTTCATGATATAGATGCAGAGGTCCGGGGTTTGAAAGCCTTTCCTAAGGATGAAAGACCCCCGGTGTTGATCACCTCTTTTGCATTTAAAGGGATGGTCGGACTGGGATTTTATTTTATCCTCGCAACGGTCCTGGGCTGGTTGAAACGCGATCGCCTGGTGGACAGCCCCAAATATCTTAAGCTCATGCTACTGTCGATCCCTCTGCCCTATTTGGCCTGTGAACTGGGTTGGGTGCTTGCCGAAGTCGGCCGTCAACCCTGGATCGTGTATGGCCTGATGAAGACCTCCGATGCAGTTTCTCCGGTTGCAACCTCCCAGGTGCTGATGTCTCTCATAGCGTTTATAGTGGTGTATGGTTTACTGGGGGCAACCGGATTCTATTTAATTGCCAAAAATGCCCGCAAGGGCCCCGAGGTTGAAACCGGCAGTTAGCAATCCGGAAAACCCGGCAATAAAAAACAGGAGGGGAAAATGGTTTTACAAACGATCTGGTTTTTCCTGTGGGCCTTTTTATGGGCGGCATTCTTCATGACGGACGGATTTGATTTCGGGATCGGAACGCTTTATCCTTTCCTTGGCAAAACCGACCAGGACAAACGGATCATGATCAACGCGCTGGGACCACTGTGGGACGGAAATGAAATGTGGCTCATAACGGCCGGAGGGGTGACTTTTGCGGCCTTTCCTCTGGTATATGCTGTAATGTTCTCTTCCTTTTATACGGCATTAATGTTGATTTTATTTGCGCTTATTCTCAGAGGTGTTTCCTTTGAATTTCGTGGTAAGGTGGATCACCCTGTTTGGCGAAAAATCTGGGACAGCTGCATCTTTATCGGGAGCTTTGTACCGGCGCTTCTTTTCGGCGTGGCCTTTGCAAATATTTTTCAGGGTATTCCCATCGACCATAACGGGATTTATCACGGAACACTCTTTTCACTCTTAAATCCATACGGGCTTCTGGGCGGCGTCCTTTTTGTTCTTCTTTTTATGGTTCACGGCGCTTTATGGCTTACTATCAGATCAGAAGGCGAACTTCATGAGCGTTCGGTTTCCGCTGCCAATAAACTTTGGCCGGTCCTTCTTATGGTGACTGTTGTCTTTTTGATCGCCAGCAAGTTCTCCACCCGTCTGTATGACAACTATATTGCGCATCCGATTCTCTTTTCCGTTATACTAATAACGGTTCTTGCCCTTTTAGGCATCAAGTTTTTCATATCAAAGAAAACTTTTTTCAAAGCCTGGTTTGCTTCGGCTATTACCATCGTCGGAACCACCTTTTTCGGCATGATCGGTCTTTTTCCGAACATGTTCCCCTCAAGCCTTAGCCCCAAATACAGCCTGACGGCATATAATGCCTCTTCAAGCCCACTGACCTTGAAAATCATGCTGATTGTGGTAATATTATTTATTCCTCTTGTCATCGGCTATCAGATTTGGGCATACAGCCTTTTTAAAGATAAAGTAACAGAGGATGATCTTGCCCATGAAGAAGCATACTAATTATTGAACGGTCGTGGGGATTATTGTAAGGCCTTATCTATCAGGGTAAACTCTGCGACACTTGGCCAAATTGAGGAAAACTATGGAAAATATCGTATGAAATCGATCATCATTGTCGTGTGTTTCGTTTTTGCAGTTTTTTCCGCGGTTGTAACAGCCGCTGGAATCACAGAAAAAGGCCCGGCAGAAATTACCCTTGACGGCGGCAGTAAAGGAACGGTGGATTTCCCACACCAAAAGCATCAAAACACTTTAGGTGACTGCAAAATCTGCCATGATATATTCCCGCAGAAATTGGGTGTTATAGAGGCTTTAAAAGAGGAAGGAAAATTAGAGAAAAAGCAGGTTATGAATAATTGCAGGAAATGTCACCGCAACCTGGTCAAGGAAGGTAAAAAAGCCGGTCCGACTTCGTGCACAAAATGTCATTCAAAATGAGGAATTATCGATTATGCTGGTTCTCGGGTTGCAAGGAAGCCCAAGAAAAAAGGGAAATACAAATTATCTTCTTTCAGCGTTCATGAATGAAGTTAAAAGATATGGGGCCAAAACCCGTGTCATTGAAGCGGCCAAAAAGAATATCGTCCCATGTTTGGGTTGTGGTTTTTGTGAAAAAACCGGATACTGCGTTACGCAAGACGATGATATGGCACATGAAATTTACCCGTTGCTTCGTGCGGCGGATGCTGTCGTTCTGGCCTCTCCCATATATTTTTACAATGTAACCGCCCAGCTAAAGGCACCCATCGATCGGAGCCAGACGCTCTGGGCCAGAAAATATAAACTGAATCTTACCGATCCGGCACGAAATTACAGACGTGGATATCTCCTTGCCCAGGGGGCCACAAAAGGGAAGAATCTTTTTGAAGGCGTCAACCTCACAGCACAATATTTCTTTGATGCTGTCGGCGCCCAATTCAACGGCAGTCTTACGTATCGCCACATTGAAGACTTCGGAGATATGGAAAAACATCCCACCGTTCTTACGGATGTAAAAGCGGCGGTCAAGGAACTTTTATTGCCGTTGGTTGGGAGGAAGAAAGTCCTGTTTGCCTGTCGGGAAAACGCCTGTCGCAGCCAGATGGCTGCAGCTTTTGCACAATACATAGCAGGCGATAAAATTGAAGCTGCTTCAGCCGGCAGTGAACCTGCAGTAAAAGTAAATCCTGACATGGTGGACGTCATGAAGGAAAAAGGGATCGACATGGCATTTCGCACAACCCGGCCTTTGGAAGCGGCGGTGTTAGAAATAAAACCGGATATAATTATCACCATGGGCTGTGGTGAAGCCTGCCCTTTGGTCCCAGGTGCCCAAAGACTGGATTGGAACCTGCCTGATCCTGCCGGAAAATCGATGGATTTTATGCGGAATGTCCGGGACGAAATAGAAAAAAACGTCAAAACCCTTGTAAAAAATATGTTCGATTAAAATTGATGATATTATAAATAAGGAAAAATAACATGCCGATTGAATTAAAAATCAAAGATTTGATGGTGTCTCTGGATGATTATGCGGTAACTACAGCCGATAAAACGCTGAAGGAAGCCGTCCCGGAGTTGATGAAAATCTATTGTGAAGTGGAAACCGGAAAGTGTACGGAAGCAGGTCACAGAACGAGCCTTGTCCTTGACAAGCAGGGTAACCTTGTGGGAATTTTGGACTTTAAGAGCATTCTGAAAATCCTGATACCTGAAATAGCAGGCGGTATCAGCGGAAAATTGAGTGCTCTGGGCATCTCAATCGCTTTTGCAGAAGTCGATGCGCACCATATGGATACTGCAAGGCATGGATTCAGATCCAGGGTAAGACAAAACGCCCAGACCCGGGTCGGTGATGTCATGCTTAAATTAAAAGGATCTATCGATGCGGAAGCAGGGTTTTTGGATGCCCTTAAAATGATCTACCGGAACAAAATTACCGTTCTGCCGGTGTACGAAGGAAAGAAATTAGTGGGTGTCCTCCGGGACTCCGATCTTTTCCTGGCCGCTTCAAATGTTCTCATGGAGTAGACCCTGACGGTGCAAAAGATAGGGTAGAAACAGATAACCCATAATCAGTTAAGGAGAGTTAAATGGCTCAACCCGAAGAAATGTATCAGTGTCAAGCCGCAAGTTGTGGATATATTTACAACCCTGACAAGGGAGACCGAAAAGGAAAAATTCCTAAAGGGACTCAATTCGTCGACCTTCCGGAGGACTGGAAATGTCCGGTGTGCGGTGCGGGCAAAAAGATGTTCAAACCCCTTGCCGGACCCGGTTCAGTGTTGGCCGACGATTAAATATCAGTAAATTGGCCTATATTTTCATTGAACAACCAAAAAAATCAATTAACAGAAAAGGAGTTTCAAATGGATAAGTATGTATGTACGATTTGCGGCTATGTTTATGACCCGGAACAAGGTGATCCTGACAATGATGTTGCGCCAGGTACAAAATGGGAAGATGTGCCCGATGATTGGGAATGTCCGGTGTGCGGCGCACCCAAAGATGATTTTGAAAAAGAATAATTAAAGGACTGGAGGAAAATGAGACCTGTTAAAATAGCAAAGGGAGTTTATAGCGTTGGTGTAATCGATTGGAATATAAGAGATTTTCATGGATATTCGACATATCAGGGCACTACCTACAACGCCTTTTTGATTGTAGATGATAAAATCGCGCTTATTGATACCGTCAAGAAAAATTTTTCCGATCAACTCATCGAGAACATTTCCAAAATTGTCGACCCAAAAAAAATCGACTATGTTATCAGCAACCACACCGAAATGGACCATTCCGGCGGGTTGCCCCGGATCATGCACAGAGTCGGTGAAGACAAGCCCCTGTATTGTTCAAAAATGGGTGTAAAAAATCTTGCCCGGCATTTTTCCCAAAAGTGGAACTATCATCCCGTGGGAACCGGTGAAGAACTGAGCTTGGGAAACCGGACCCTGATGTTTCTTGAAACCCGAATGGTTCACTGGCCGGACAGCATGTTTACCTACTTGAAAGAAGACAAAATTCTCTTTTCCAGTGACGGCTTTGGCCAGCATTATGCAGGACCTGAAAACTTTGACGATGAGATCGGCGACGAAATCATGCCCCATGCCAAAAAATATTATGCCAACATACTACTGTTATACTCGCCGCTGATACTCAAGCTTATCGACACGGTTACGAAACTGGGCATTGAAATCAACATGATTTGCCCGGACCATGGAATCATCTGGCGGAAAGATCCGGGTAAAATTATTTCTGCCTATGCCAGATGGGCAAAACAGGCGCCGAAAAAAAAGGCGGTGGTCGTTTACGATACCATGTGGCACAGCACAGAAGCCATGGCCGATAAGATTGCGGCGGGAATCGCCAATAAAGGCGTCAGTGTAAGGCCGATACACATCCGAAGTTCACATCGCAGTGAAATCATGACGGAGGTCCTGGATGCCGCTGCGGTCATTGTGGGATCCCCGACCATAAACAACCAGCTATTTCCCACCGTAAGTGATTTTCTGACGTATATGAAAGGACTGAAACCCATCAACAAGATCGGCGCTGCATTCGGCTCATACGGCTGGAGCGGTGAGGCGGTCAAGATGATCAATTCAGCGTTTGAGGACATGAAGTTTGACATCATAGATCCGGGTGTCAGACTTCAGTATGTGCCGGATAAGGAGGGGTTGAACGCCTGTTTCGAGCTTGGCAAAAAAATCGGCAAAGCCATCGTCGAAAAAGCATGAAAGTACCTGTCGTTGATTTGAGCCGATGCAGTTTATGTGGCGTATGTATCGAGGTGTCTCCTTCCGTCTTTAGACTCAACGATGTAGGATACATCGAAATAATCGAACGCATCTCATATCCAAAAATCGAAGTCGACGAAGCCATAAAATATTGTCCGGAAGATTGTATTTATTGGGAAGACGCCTAACCAGTGCCCATCCACGAATCCAAAATAAACACGATGGGTGTCCAATTCAGAAATGAACAATTTTTGTCCTGATCAAGGCCGCACAAGGGTTTACGGTGAGGCGTACGCCTGTACACCGCAGCCGGAAACCCGCGGAGAACGCCGCGCGCAGGGCAAAAAAGGCCATTTGGGGCTGGGAGTTGAACAAGGAAAATCTTCATTGGCCAGGGCGGGCAGGCAAACGACAGACAGAATATGGGCTTCAGGGAACTCAAAAAGAAAATTCTCGGGCTTCTAAACGACAACCCATTTGAAGCAAGCCTCGAGGAAATTTGTCGATTGCCGCCACGCCAGGCTGTCAATCCGCTTTTTTTCTTCTTTTATCACTCAGACGAACTAATCAAATGGCGGGCTGTTACAGCAATGGGAGCGGTGGTTGCCCGCCTTGCTCAGCAGGATATGGAATCTGCCCGGGTCGTCATGCGGCGCCTGATGTGGCATCTGAACGATGAATCCGGAGGAATCGGCTGGGGCGCTCCCGAGGCCATGGGAGAAATCATGGCCCGTCATGAAAAGCTGGCCGGGGAGTATGCCTGCATGCTGGTCTCCTACATTAACGAAAGCGGCAACTTTATCGAGCACGAAATTCTGCAGCGGGGTGTACTCTGGGGGCTTGGAAGACTTTCTTACGTCCGGCCCGAACTCATCGCAGATTCCGCCGCTTTTCTTCTTCCGTTTATGCGCTCAAACGATGCAATCCATCGCGGACTTGCCGCCTGGGTGTCCGGTGCTTTATCTTCTGAAATCACGATCCCCTTACTCCAAAATCTGGTTGCAGATGAAGCGAAGATAAAAATCTTCATCAATATGAACCTGGTGGAAATTTCCGTCGGCAAACTGGCACAAGAAGCCATTCCCGGAACAACCCGATTTTCTGTTGATAAACTATCAACCGGAAAGGTAACACCTCAAGTGTATTAATAAATTTTATCAAATTTGACAGAGGAACTCAAACTATGAATGAACGTTATAGCAACCCTTATTTAATCGGTGTTATACTGGGACTGATTCTGCTTTTTTCCTTTTATACCATGGGCCGGGGAGTTGGATCCTCCGCCTCATTTTCAAGGATTGCGGCTACAGGCGTCAAACTGGTGGCACCCGACCATGCAAAAGCCAACATATATTTTGCAAAATATATGCGCGGCGGAAAATCTCCCCTCATGGCATGGCTGGTTTTTTTGACCTTGGGCGCTGCTATTGGCGGCCTGTTCTCGGCGTTTATTGCCAACAGGATCAAAGGAGAAGTGGCCCGGGGGCCTTCCATTGGCGTATCGGTCCGACTGTGGTTTGCTTTGGCAGGGGGCGTCCTTTCCGGATTTGCCGCCCGATTGGCCAGGGGCTGCACCAGCGGCCAAGCCCTTACCGGAGCGTCTGAATTGGCATTCGGCAGCTGGATTTTTATGTTGTGTATATTTGCCGGGGCCTATGCAACGGCCTATTTTTTCAGAAAGGAATGGCTATAATGGGACCCCTTTACAAATTAGGATGGTTTGATTTTACCTATAGCCTCCAACTGGCCGCACTCATCGGCTTCTTTTTTGGCTTTGCCCTCGAAAGGGCAGGCTTTGGGAACCCCAAAAAGCTCACAGCGATCTTTTATCTCAGAGACTTTGCGGTTCTCAAAGTCATGTTTACCACCATCGTTGTATGCATTCTTGGGCTTTGCTATTTTTCAATTTTTGGCTGGATAGATCTTGGCCGTGTCCATATTCTGCCGACCTACATCTGGCCTCAGATTGTGGGAGGATTACTTCTTGGAGCCGGTTTTCTCATCGGCGGCTACTGTCCAACAACATCAGTGGTTGCCACGGCATCGGGAAAATTGGATGGGCTGATTTTTATTTTAGGGATGGTTTTCGGCTCTTTGATTTTTGCCCAGGTGTTTCCTTTGATTCAAGGGTTTTATACCTCCGGTCACATGGGAGCAATCCGCCTCCCGGACATCCTGAAAATCAACTCCGGCATCGTTGCGTTATTGGTATGTTTATTGGCCGTTGGAGCCTTCTGGATGGCAGAAAAGACAGAAGAAAAATTCGGAGATAAAAAGACACTCCCCGTCGGCTCGCCCAGGATCAAGCGAGCCGGGGCAACCCTCCTTATTCTCCTTGGTTTAATTCTCGCTGTTATTAATCCGGATCGTCCTGTATATAGCAAATCATCCATTCCTGTTCAAACACCAACGGAGACGGAAAAAATTCAATCCGTCACACCAGAGGCAGACACTCCTTCTTCACAAAAATTCAAGATCGTTGATGATGAAGGCTGTTAGCCCGTATTTATGCAACTATAAAGTGTACCATGATCGGAGACACAATAAAATGAAATGGACGTCCGAGGCAGAATCTGAAATTAAAAAGGTTCCTTTTTTTGTCAGAAAGCGGGTTCGATCGCGGATCGAGAATGAAACATCGGCAGCCGGAAAAAAGATTGTATCCCTAACCGATGTCAAGGCCGCCCAGGCGCAATTTTTGTCGAAAATGAGCTCAGAAATAAAAGGGTATCAAATCGACACGTGCTTTGGATCCAGAGGATGTCCCAACCGGGCAAACCCCTGCGAAAGTCTGTTTCAAAAGATCGAAACGCTTCTTAAAAAAGAAGACCTTTTGGCCTTTTTAAAAGAACAGGTTAAAGGTGACCTCAAATATCATCATGAATTCAGAGTGACACTGGCCGAATGCCCGAACGCCTGTTCCCAGCCTCAAATTAAGGATGTCGGGATCATCGGTGCCGCCATCCCCGAAATCACCCAAGAAGAATGCACACTTTGCGAGGCGTGTGTTGAAGCGTGCATTGAAAATTGTATTGTCCTCGACAGCTCACAGAAGGTGCCCAAAATCGATCATGACCGGTGTTTGAAATGCGGCCGCTGTATGGAGGTTTGTCCATCCGGAACCATCATGGTAAAAGAAAAAGGGTTCAGGGTTCAGCTCGGTGGAAAACTGGGCAGGCACCCGAAGCTCGCCATAGAACTGGACGGCGTCTTTAGCGAAAAAGAAGTGCTGGACATCGTCAAGAGATGTATTGTGTATTACAAGCAACACAGCAAGCATGGCCGAAGATTTGCGGAAATATTCGACCCTTCAGTTTTTAAACCGGATAACTTCCGGGGTTCTTGAATTACAGCGGTGATCCCAGAGGGCTTAAGGATTCAAGGAGTCATGGGTTCGAGTGCAAATATTAAATAATTACAACGAGTTGAAGGCCAGGCAAAAGTCATACGAACTCTGTTTAGAGATATATACAATAACAGCAAAATTCCCAAAAGAAAAATATACGGTCTAACTTCACAGATAAGAAGATCGGTTGTGTCTATTCCTTGCCCCTTGGGCCCTCTTCTCCAACTAAATTGGAGAAGAACCAAATTTGTCAGGTGTAAGGAAGAAAAATCAGGGTCCCTGCCGGGAGCCGATCAAAGTTCTCTATTTTATCACCGGCCAACAGTTTTTTGGATGGCAGGTAGTAGATCGTTTTTCGATCTTTGTATTTGTGACCGGCGATACGAAAGGCGGATCGATCTTTATAAAGCGAGTAAGGGCCTCGGTAACCGACGATAAGCCTTGTTGCCGCCGGCAGATCATCCCAGTCGGATATCATCGACCCGAATTTTATTCGGCCTGACGGCAGAAAATAGATTGTCGTTTTCAGGTTATACGCCTTGCCGGCAAAGGACCATGCCGTGAGGCTGTCCGATATGGTTTTTACGGGACCGTCGCTTTTTTTCAAAGAAACACTGTTTTCCTGATTGAGCAACACGACGGTTTTCCCAGGTATGCGGTTCCAGCCTATGTTTTCTGAAATTTGATCGCCGGTGTATATTTGACCCCCTGGAAATTTATAGACCGTTCTCCGACTATCGTAATCTTCCCCGGCTATGGACCAGGCGGTGTTGTGTTTGGAGATTATATTAGCGTCATTGGTTTTTGCATAATATCTCCGCCGGCCAGAATAGACTCCGGATAGCTGTGGGTCTGCCAAAAGTCGGCCGGATCGCACATCGGGATCATAGCTCCAGGTCGGTCCCACTTCGGCTTTGGCCCGAATAAAATTTTTTGCACATCGTTTGCGTCCGCGGTGATTTTTTTTAAACCATCGGTTTCGCTTCCCGTAGGCCACTTGGCTGTGGGTCAGGACTGCCCGGTCGTCCAGGCCGTAAACCCCTTGTAAAATGTCGATCAATCTGCCCACGGACCGATACTGGCTTTCAGAGATGGATGCGTAATGATACCCCACCAATTCGATTCCAATGGAGATTTTGCTGATATTCGTCTCCCCGTTCCACATGCTGAGACCGGCGTGGTCGGCTTTGAATTTCTTGTCCAGAATGCGATACGTGCGTCCGTTTCGAGCAATAACATAATGGGTATGCCCGCCATAGGTGGTCCGGCCGTTGCGCAAATGCTTTCCTTTCAAAACAACCCGCAGGGTCGTTTTTAGTCCAAGTTCCGAGGTATGGATGATAATACATTTTGTCTTTTTACGTTTGACCTTCTTAAAACCGGGATTCAACTGCGAACGCAAATCTACGATGGAACGCTGAAAACTTTGGCAATCTGCCCGGGAGTATGCGGATGACAAAGATGGAAAATTTAAAAGAAACCCAAGAAATAAAAATGCGACCAGCATTAATCGTTTATGGTAAAACGAAGAATGTTTGAGGTGTTTAATTTGCAGGCAATTTTGTAAATTCATTTGCGTATTAACAACTCTTCTATAAATGAGATATAAATTTATTAAAAAATCCGTACGTGTTCACGGAATGCCGGCCACTGTCCACGAATGGATCATTGCACATTGGCATATGACATATGGTATTCCAGCGTATTTTGCAAGGGCTTGATTCTTAAGATCGATGACCCGGACGGATTCGGTGTGCGCCGCCTTGCTAAGTACTTTTGGCCAAAAGACTCAAAATCTGGCATCGAAATGTTTTTAAAGGCTTCTAAGGGATCCGGTCAATCAACGCTTCATTTTTTAATAATGAAACGAACGATTTTATCGCATTTTTTTTGCGGTTAAAGAGCAAATAATGGCTTGACTTTTTTCAATACCATTTTATTATTAGACGATTAATAACGGCCCGATTTCAATCGGCAGGCCGATTTCGTTACGAAGAAAATTTTCATTTGTCATAGCAGCGGCTTGGAGTTTGGACCTGCAAACATTTTCTGAAAGCAAGGCGCCGTGATGACGAAAAAAATCGTAAAATGGTTTAATGGAAGCAAAGGCTATGGCTTTATCGAGAAGGGTCCAAAAGGTCCATCTACAGCAAACGTCGCCACTGGCTTAGCTCAAAATTTTTATCAGAAAAAGGGCATTTCCCGATTTACAAGGGAGTGTCCTTGTTTTTTTGAAAGGAAATTTTATTATGTTTTATGAAGCAATTTTTCAACCGTCAGAGAAGATGAATTACAATTCCGATGCAAAAGATTTTGAAGGCAAAAAAATTGCCGTTCAGGATGGGTGGATAATCGAAGATGGACCTTTTAAGGGGCAAAGCTGTTTTTATATCCCAAACTCTACCATAGGTTGGATTCCCCAGTGCGATCTGATCGGGTTAAAATCCACATCCTTTGTCCAGTGGAAAGAACTCAGTAAAAGTTTAGGGCTAATGTAATTAGTGCCCGTCCAGAAACGAGGATTTTTGTTCAAAATCAAGGCATAGGATTTTTTTTACCCCAGGTGCTCCCCAGGAAATGCCCTTGGGTGCATACAGTTGATATTCCGAGGATAAAATTTTGAGCATAACGCAAAGATCGGACAAAAAGACCGTTTCTGGATGGGCACTAATCAACCCAAACAAAGCTTTAGCTGTCTACCGTTTTAGATTTTCCATACCATAGTTGAGCGCAAGCCCTAAGGCTGCCCCGGACACTTACGAAGGCTAAAGGAAAAAAAACGAACAGGCCAGAACCGCAAAAAACACACCGGCCACATCCGCCGTCAAAGCGACGGCCAGGGCATGCCGGACACGGCGCACCTGTACCGCTCCAAAATAAACCGCCAGCACATAAAAGGTCGTTTCAGTGGATCCCTGGAGAGTGGAAACCAGATATCCGGTGTAACTGTCGGGTCCGATGGCCGGATCGTTGATGATGGAAGCCAGAATACCATATGCCCCCGATCCGGAAAGCGGCCGCATCAAAGCCATGGGAAGGGCCTCGCCCGGAAGGCCGAAACGGCCGGTAATGCCCCCCAAAACCCCGACGACGGCATCCATGGCACCGCTGGCCCGCAACATATCTACAGCCACCAGGATGGCCACCAGATAGGGAATAATGCGCAGGGCCACCCGGAACCCGTCCTTGGCGCCTTCAACAAACACTTCATAGACGCGAACCCGGCGTACAACTCCGAAGCCCAGAAACCCGACCATAAGGACCGGTATGATCCACGGCGATACGGACCGCCCGTAAACCACGGCAAGGGGTATTGACGCCGCCAGAGCCCCAAGGGCCCCAAGACTGACCCACAACGGATATCCTTCGGCAGCGTCTTCCAGAGGTACTGTTTCCACCCTGTCGTTGGTAGACGCCTGCTCCCCATCAGTGCCGACTTTATTTTTGAGAGGAGCCAATTTCCCATACAGTTTGGCGACGATGATGGCCACGGTGGTGGAGCCGATTGTGGCAAACAAGGTGGTGGGTAAAATTGCGGCTGGATCTGAAGAACCGGCCGCTGCACGCAGGGCGATGACACCGGTGGGCAAAAGGGTCACGCTGGATGTATTGATGGCCAGAAACAGGGCCATGGAGTCGGTGGCCGTACCGTGTTGAGGATTAAGGGTGTCGAGCTCCTGCATGGCCCGGATGCCGAATGGTGTCGCGGCATTGCCCAGCCCCAGCGCATTGGCCGCAAGGTTCAGAATCATGGCGCCCATAGCCGGATGGTCCGGCGGCACATCGGGAAACAGTTTCACCATCAGCGGCCGGATCAGCCGGGCCAAAATGGTGAGCATCCCCCCGGCTTCGGCCACCTTCATCAGCCCCAGGAACAGCGCCATTACGCCCACCAGGCCGATGGCCAGTTCCACGGCCCCGCCGGCAGATTCGATCATCGCCCTGGATAGGATATCCATGGGCACGGGGTCGCCTTGGCCGGGAACAAAGAAAATTTGCTGCCAGCCGGCAAATAAAAATGCAATCAGAACAATGACTACGAATATGATGTTCATGGACACCATTCCATTTATACTTTATTCACAAAATAAACCTGCTACCCGCCGAACCTATCACATCTATCGGTAGAATCAATAAAATTAACCGGGCCCGCCGGATAACCCAAAAAGCCGGATAAAATTCTAAAAAACGCCATCGACCCAGTAACAACGGGGCTCCTATCGCTGAATGGCGCAGGGCAAACTGCTTGACACATATGGCATAGTTATCTATAGTAAAATTCATAGCAAGTAATGATCATTACCCGCTATGGAGGGCTTTTCGTTTACATTTCCCCTGAAACAGACAATTCATTTTAGCATTCCACATAGGGAGTACGTTTTGGTATGAATCGGAGGACCTTCCTAAAAATTGCCGGAATGACCAGCGCAACCTTTGCTGCAGGCTGCACTCCCAATCCTGAATCCAAGCTCTTTTCCCTGGTTGAAGCTCCTGATGACATGGTACCGGGAAAAGCAGACTGGTACGCCTCTACCTGCCGGGAATGCCCTGCCGGCTGCGGCATCATCGCCAAAAACAGAGAAGGACGAGTTGTAAAGGTAGAAGGCAACCCGTTACACCCCATCAATGCAGGCAAACTTTGCATGCGGGGCCAGGCGGCGTTGCAAGGGATTTACAATCCGGACAGGATCAAAACGCCCCTTCTGAAAGAAAATAATCAACTGCGATCCATTTCATTCCACCAGGCAGAAGAACTTTTACACGAGAAAGCATCACAGGCCGCCCACAAGGGGCGCAATAAAATCCATATGTTGACGGAAGTGGTGGGGGAGAGCCTCTTCACCCTTTTTACAGAATCATTACAGCAATGGGGCTCGCCACCCCCCCTTGTATTTGAGCCCTATGCCTATGAGGCCCTGAAAACCGCCAATGAGAAAATCCTGGGAATTGAAGGCCTGCCGGCCTATCATATGGATAAAGCGGATTTACTGGTATCTTTTGGAGCCGATTTTCTGGAAACCTGGCTGTCTCCGGTGGAATACGCACGCAAGTTCAAGGCCATGCACGCCCTTAATCACGGGGGTAAAGGCTTCTTTTGTCATGTGAGCGCGTATCAGTCTTTAACCGGGGCCAATGCCGATCTGTGGCTGTCCTGCAAATCCGGAACCGAAGCCCATGTGGCAATGGGACTGGTCCATCAGGCCGTAACATCCGGCCGGGGAAAAAATCTTCCGGAACCTCTTCTTTCCACTATTAAAGGGGTATCGTCACCATTCACCAAAGAAGCCGTTGTCCGGGCCTCCGGCATTTCGGCTGAAAATTTTGACCGGACGGCAACCCGCCTGGCAAAGGCTAAAAAACCCCTGATTATCGGCTCCGGCAACGCCAGGGACAACGCCATCCAAACGAACATGGCGGTTAATCTGCTGAACTTGACATTCGACCCCCAACTGATGCTTTTCGACTTCGAGGGACGACATCGAGTGGAAACAGCAGCCCGGCGATCTGAGGTTCTTGCCTTTTTTGAACTTTTAAATCGGGAACCGGTGGATCTGTTGCTGCTCAATAACACCAATCCGGTTTTTTCAATGCCATCGGAAAGCACGGTAATCGAAGCATTGAAACTAAAACGTCTTTTTGTGGTCAGTTTTTCCAGCTTTATGGATGAAACCACAGCACTGGCCGATCTGGTAATTCCAACAAGACTCCCTTTGGAAACATGGGATGAATACAGCGGCAGGCGCGACATTGTATCCACGCTCCAGCCGGCCATGGGACATTTGACCGAGGCTCCAAGTATCGGAGACGTATTTTTACGCAGCAACGGCGGCAAAAAAACCGATAATTACACCAAATATCTTTACCGTCATCTAAAGCAAAACAAAAAAATTGAAACCACAAAAGCGTGGGCTCAGACCATTCAACAGGGCGGAATTTTCAAGCAAAACCCTCAAACCCCATCTTTTCAGCCCCCTGAAATCGAACCGGCTTTATTGCACAAAGCTTTTGACAATCTTTTGTTACCGTCGACATCCGAATTGGTGTTCATGGCGGTTCCGTCGATTCGGTTTTTTGACGGCAGGGGCGCCAACCGACCCTGGCTGTGTGAGGTTCCGGATCCTCTGACCAAGGTCGCCTGGCAGACACCGGTGCTGATGCATCCCCAGACCATGAAAACAAAAGGGTTTGCCCAGGAAGACATGGTTGAAATTCAATCTGAAACCGGCCGATTAAATGCGCCGGTTTATGAAACCGAAGGGGTCCATCCCGGTATCATAGTGATGGCCATCGGACAGGGACATCGAAATTTCGGGAGATATGCCGCCAACATAGGAACGAATCCAATGGTGCTGCTTCCTCTGGAGACGGAATCTGTTTCAGGCGCTCCTCTCTGTTCGACCACGATTGTATCGGTCCGGGCAACCGGATCCACCGTAAAACTGGCACATACCGACGGCAGTCGGTTCCAGCATGGGCGAAAAATCGCCCTTTCTGTTTCCCTGGATGAACTCGAACATGGAAAATCCCATGAAAAACACGGATTGACCATGGAAGACTTTCCGTTTACCCTCCCCCTGCCCCAAGGCTACGATTCCCAACGAGATTTCTATCCGCCCCATGACCATGATACCTATCGTTGGGGCATGACGGTGGATCTTGACAGATGCATTGGATGCGGCGCCTGCGCGACAGCGTGCTACGCCGAGAACAACATCGGCGTGGTGGGCGTAAAACGGATTGTCCAAGGCCGTGAGATGGCATGGCTCCAGGTAGAACGTTATCAGGATTCCGAACACGGGGAAAAAATCACGTTTCTCCCCATGATGTGTCAGCACTGCGACAATGCACCGTGCGAATCGGTATGCCCGGTATATGCCCCCCACCATTCTAAAGAGGGCATCAACAACCAGATTTACAACCGCTGCATCGGAACCCGCTATTGCTCGCAGAACTGCCCTTACAAAGTACGACGCTTCAACTGGTTCGACTGGGAATGGCCCGATCCGTTAAATTGGCAGCTGAATCCCAATGTCACCGTTCGCAGCAAAGGGGTCATGGAAAAATGCTCGTTTTGCATTCAGCGAATTAAGCATGCCCACGACATCGCCAAAAATGAAAATCGAATGATAGAAGACGGCGATGTTGTTCCGGCCTGCGCGCAAACCTGTCCCACCGATGCCATAGTTTTCGGGAATCTCATGGACCCGAAAAGCCGGGTCAGAAAACGTACAACAGATCCCCGGGCCTACCAGGTCATGGGATATCTGAACACCAAACCGGCCGTAATTTACCTGAAAAAAGTTGTCCGGGAGATATAGAGTTGAAGATAAAATGACCGAGCTGACATTTGCAAAAATAGACCAGACTGTACTGGACACCCTGAAACCGCCGGGTCGCAGTTACTGGCTCACCGTAGGGATATTATTTGCGGGTGTATTGGCCGGAGCGGCCTGCTGGATCTACCAGATTTTAACCGGCATTGGCGTGGCCGGAATGAACAATCCGGTGGCCTGGGGAACCTACCTCATCAACTTTGTGTTCTGGGTGGGGATTGCCCATTCCGGAACCCTCATCTCCGCAATATTACATCTGCTCAGAGCCGGATGGCGGAATCCGATTGCACGGGCTGCTGAAACCATGACGGTCTTTGCGGTCTGCATTGCCGGACTTTTTCCGTTTATTCATCTGGGCCGGGTCTGGCTGGTCTTTTATATGCTCCCCATCCCCAATCAGAGAAACCTGTGGCAGAATTTTCAATCGCCGCTGATGTTCGACGTCGTGGCCATCAGCACGTATCTCATGGTGAGTTCTCTGTTCTGGTACACCGGACTGCTTCCGGACCTTGCCGTCGTACGCGATCGCGCCACGGGAATACGCAAGAAGATCTTCACGGTGATCTCCCTGGGATGGACCGGCACCCATGAGCAGTGGCGGCATTATGCCCGGGGATATCTATTTTTTGCAGCCCTGGCGACACCCCTGGTAATCTCAGTTCACAGCGTGGTGTCATGGGATTTTGCCCTGGGAATTGCGCCCGGCTGGCACACGACGATTTTTGCGCCCTATTTCGTGGCCGGCGCCATCCATTCCGGACTGGCCATGGTGCTGACGCTGATGATTCCCATTCGAAAGATCTTCCATTATGAAAAAATCATCACCGTAGAAGTTTTGGAAAACATTGCCAAAACCATTATTTTTACCGGTCTGATCGTGGGATTTGCCTATGGCACTGAGTTCTTTATTGCATGGTACAGCCAAAATCCGGTGGAAATGGCCATCTTTAAATATCGCCCCACAGGCGACTATGCCCTCGGATTCTGGATCATGGTCGTCTGCAATACAATCATACCCTTGCTCTTTTTTTTCAAACAGATCCGGACCGCCACTCTCTGGCTGTTCGGCATTTCGATATTTATCAATGTCGGTATGTGGTATGAGCGTTTCGTAATTATTATCTCCAGCGTGAGCCGTGATTTCATCCCACATGCCTGGGGCTTGTATTCACCGACGATTATCGAATTCGGTATCATGCTGGGTGCTTTTTGTCTGTTCTTTTTTCTCTTCTTACTCTTTGTCAAACATTTTCCGTCAGTCTCCATGACGGAGATGAAGGAAACCGTCAATCAAGGAGCCGGCCATGGGGACTGAGTATCGGGTAATGGGCCTGTTCACGGACGAAGTCCGAGCCGTATCAGCCATCGAGGACATCAAGGAGTCACCTTGGCCCCTGCGTCGGGTTCACAGTCCTGTTCCCAGCCATAAAATATCCGATACCCTGGGTTTAAAAAAGAGCAAAGTCGGCTATTTTACGCTGGCCGGAGGAATCATCGGCTTTTTTACCGGTTTTCTCCTGGCCGCAGCGACCGCCTCTCAATGGAATCTCATTGTCAGCGGAAAGCCGGTTATCGCACTGGTGCCGTTTTTTATCGTTGGGTTCGAGTTTACCATTTTGTTTGCTGTTTTCGGCAATGTGGCAGGTCTCATCCATCAGATGCAGCTCCCTGAATTCACCGGACTCGAGGAATATGATCCCCGATGTTCAGGAGAGCACTTCGGGATTCTGGCCGCCTGCAAAGCAGATGAATTGGAAGGACTCAAAGCATTTTTTCAAACCAGAGGCGGCGAAATAAATATCTTTTCAGAAGAATAAGAATACAACAAACCATCTCAAAAATGCAAATTACGTTCAAGGACAAGGCGCGAACCGATGAAAAAGCGGAGCATACATAGGAAGTATATGGGCATTTTGAAGAGGCTCGCAACACCGTAATTGGGCGCTGGAAGTATTTTTGAGATGGCTTGAAGTAAAATATCCGGGCCAGGGACCCGGGTGTGGTTTGACCCAATAAACTTTTTGAGTAATATGTCATCAAACGATAAAAACACTGCTGTTTTACAGACAAAGCCGTGGGATTCTTATTTGTCTGTCTCTGATAATTATCGGTCTGGGCGCCTTTATTGTCGGGCTTATGGGTCGGAATCCCGAAAGGGTCTGGCAGTCATATCTGATCAATTTTTTGTTATGGTCGGCCATTGCCCAGGGTGGTCTTCTTTTCTCTGTGCTCATGCACACGGTTAAAGCCCGGTGGAGCGGACCGTTGTCAAACCTTGCCGAGTCTTTTACCGCGTTTTTTCCCATTTCTTTCGGCCTCTTTTTAATTCTCTTTTTGGGGAGAGATGACCTTTTTCCATGGCTCCATCAAGATCTTCACGGTAAAGAGGTCTGGCTGAACATCCCGTTTCTTTTTACCAGAGATTTTGTCGGACTGCTGATCCTGTACGGTTTGGGGTTTTTTTATCTTTACCATGCCCTCTGGCTGAAACTGGATCGCTCCATATCTTCCGGTAGAATCCGGACCTTTTTATATAAAAGGTGGGATCAACACATCCCGGATGCGAAGACGTGCAACCGCCGTATGACCGTCTTCGGCATTCTTTATATACTCGCTTTTGCGCTGATCCTGTCCCTGATCGGCTACGATCTGGTGATGAGCCTGGATCCCCACTGGTATTCCACCCTTTTTGGAGCCTATACGTTTGTTAAGGCATTTTACGTCGGCCTGGGCGGTATCATCATCCTCGCATCGGCACTTCATCTGTATCCGGGAATAGAATTCAAGCTGAAATTATCGGATTTCCATGATATCGGGAAACTCTTTTTTGCCTTCTGCCTGGTTTGGGCCGACTTTTTCTACGTCCAGCTGGTGGTCATCTGGTACGGCAACATTCCCGAAGAAACCGCCTATGTTATCGAACGAACCATGACCCCGCCCTGGAATTCTCTGGCCTGGTTTATCTTTATCATCTGCTTTATCATGCCGTTTTTCATTCTCCTGAACAAGAAAATCAAAACCAAGCCTGTGTTCATGAGCATTCTTTGCGCCGTTGTTATCATGGGGATCTGGCTGGAACATCTTCTACTCATTGGGCCGGCGCTGAATCCCCATGCTTCCGCCCTGCCCCTGGGCTTAATCGACGGACTGATTTTTATAGGTTTTTTGGGTTCCATGGCACTGGCCGTTACCGTTTTTTTGAACCTGTTTCCCGAACTGGTCCGGGTTGCCGACAAAGAGGTGACGTGATGGAAATATTGATCACCACCATTGCGATCATATCGGTTCTGGTACTGGCCGTGATCATCGGCACCGGGAGGGCAAGCCGATGCGGTTTATCACCGCTTTCGGTGAAACCCTGTCTTCGTTGGCCAAGAACAGGATTCCGCTCTTATGGACCGGACTTTGCGTGTTGCTGATTCTGGGCTTTCTCTATTTTTTTTACATCCCGCCGGCAACCCGAATCGGTCCCGAACAGCCGATCCCTTTCAGCCATCGGGTCCATGCCGGTGTCAAGGTGATCCAGTGTCGGTTTTGCCATCCGTATGTGGAACGGTCCCTTCATCCGGGAATCCCCCCGGTTGAAAAATGCCTCTACTGTCACAAGTACATCATCGCCAATCATCCCTGGATCCGGAAGGAACATGAATATTTTAACACCCGAACGCCGACACCCTGGAAAAAAGTCTTCTATCTTCCGGAACACGTTCTGTTCAACCATCAGCGACACATTAAAAAAGAGGTGGAATGCGAAAAATGCCATGGACAGATCGAGACCATGGATCGAATTCGGGGAAAACGATTCAAAATGGGATTCTGCGTTGAATGTCATAAAAGTAAAGGGGCTAATCTGGACTGCTGGCTGGCGTGCCACAGTTAAAAAAAACGGTTATTCGTTATTGGTTAATGGAAAAAGATTTTATATATACCGGCGTTTAAGGGTGCGCCGAGGATAACGAACAACCCGTAACAAATAACGTAGGCGTTCAGGGGTTCAAGGTTCCAAATATTTTTTAGTATCTTCGAGGAGAGGAAATTGACCGACAAATCACCAACAATGCTGCCGAATTACTTGACCGCAAAAGGCTTTTGCCTCACCTCGGCGTTCTGGATGGTTGTTGCCACCTTCATGGGGACTCATCAGCGCCACCGAGCTCATAGCACCCGATCTGACGGAAAACATCGGCTGGCTCGTATTCGGTCGGATCCGACCCATCCATGTCAATCTGGTGCTTTTCGGATTTGTGACACCCGGCCTGCTTGGGGCGGCCTTTTATTATGTTCCCAGACTGCTGCGCACCGAACTTTTCAGTGAAAAACTGGGAGTGATCACCGTTTTGGCGTGGAATTTCACCTTGATTTTCGTCGTGGTCAGCCTGGCCATGGGATACACCCAGGGAAGGGAGTATGCCGAAATGATCTGGCCCATCGACATGTTGATCGTTGGGGCGTTTTCCCTGGTCTTTGTCAATATGATCATGACCGTTGCCAGGCGCAAAGAGCCGATCCTCTATGTTTCGGTCTGGTATGTTTGCGCCGGCATCGTTCTGACCGCTGTAACATTCAGTCTTGGAAACGTCATCTGGAAGCCCAACAGCGGATCTCTGGTGGGCATCCCGGATGCAATTCTTCTCTGGTTCTACGGCCATAATGTTTTCGGTCTGCTGCTGACCCCCTTATCCGCCGGGGTGGCCTATTATGTAATTCCGAGGGCATGCCGGGCACCGCTTTACAGCCACACCCTCTCTCTGTTCGGGTTCTGGTCCCTGCTGGTGGTTTATACCCATATCGGAACCCACCATCTGCTTCAGGTGCCGGTGCCCACCTGGCTCAAGGTCATTTCTATTGTGGACAGTATTGCAATGGTCATTCCGGTCATGGCGTTTCTGATTAATATCTGGTACACGGCAAAAGGAAAACTCGGACTGATACATGCCGACATCGGCGCCAAATTTGTCTTTACCGGCACCATTATGTATTTCTTTGTGAGCATTCAGGGTTCCATGATGGCGCTTCCGAATGTGCAGCGGGTGACGCATTTTAACAATTGGGTCGTGGCCCATGCCCATGTCGGTGTTTTAGGGTTTGCCGGAATGATCGCCCTGGGAGGAATTTACTACATCCTGCCCCGAATCACCGGAAAACCCCTCTACAGCAGATTCCTGGCGGATTTTCAGTACTGGATAATCCTCATCGGCGTCATCGGTTTCACCGTGGTGCTGACCATTGTAGGACTGATTCAAGGCAATGCCTGGCTCAACGGCGAAGCCGTTTACCGGATTCTTTCGGAAATGCACATATACTATATTACCCGGGCTTCTCTGGGGCTCATGATTTTCAGCTCGGCGGTTATGGGATTGTACAACATCGTTAGATCCATATTTTTCAACCCCGGAGAAATATCATGAATATGACACCACGGATCATTGTTATCGGCAGCCTCCTGATTTTGGGTGTCATTGTGTTTATGGTCGTGGTCGTGCCTTACGCCACCCGTATCGAAGCACCCTCGGATATCTTTCGTTCACGGACAATCCGGGAAACCGACGGCAGGTCCATCTATATCGCCAACGGTTGTGTCTACTGCCATACTCAATCTATCCGCTCCGTTGACTGGGGGTTGGGCGCGGAACGGATCGCCCAGGCCGGTGATTATATTCAGGACAGACCCATTTTGCTCGGCTCGGAACGAACCGGTCCGGATCTTTCCCAGGAAGGCGGGGAGCATCCGGATGACTGGCATATGGCCCATTTTATCAACCCCAGATATACCCGGCCCCTGTCCATTATGCCGGCGTTTGCCTTTCTCGGCAAACAAGATATTAAAAAGTTGACGACGTACGTTCAAAGCCTTGGGCTCAAAAATGCGGATCACCGGTTGGAACGACAACGGTTCTGGAAAAAAGAAGCTATCAAAGCCTATGAAATGGGGCCCCGAAGCCAACGTAAAATGGCTCCGCAACACCGTACCCGAAGGTTGGCGGAACATCCCCAACCCCTATCCGACCACCGAAGCCGGAATGGCCAGAGGCCATAAAATTTATCAGGATTTTTGCCTCGGATGCCACAGCCCCATCGGTGACGGCATGGGGCCGGCCCAGCCGTATGTGTATCCGCCCCCCTTGAATTTTACCATTTTGAAGGGCAGAGGAATTTCCGGGGGAATTCTATATTACCAGATTATGAACGGCATCACCGGCACGGCCATGCCCTATTTCAAACGCGAACTGGAGTCGGAAAAAATATGGGACGTGGGCAATTATGTGGCGGTCAACTTCATCGATCAAACCGATGCCAATACCGAACCCAAGGGGATCGATGCGGCGTATGAACCATAAAAAAATGCCTAAAGTTTAAAGTTATAAAGTGAGCTAAAGTTGTTGAATGCACCTTCGGCGCTGCTTATTTTAAAAAGGTTAAAAGCAAATATGATGAATGCAGTGAATTGTTGGCAATATTTGCCTCTATTGTCAGAGGCATACAAAATTGACGGGATGCCTAACTTTAGGCACTTTAGTTCACTTTACACTTTGAACTTTTTAATTTGAAATTGAGATGTATTTCCCATATTTCATAACATACATGGCATTGGGCTTTGCCATCAGCCTGGCGGTCTTTTTCTGGGCCCTGAAAAACGGCCAGTTTAAAGATCAGAAGCGGGCACGGTTTCTGCCCTTGGAAGATGAGCACGAACCATCTTCTGCAAAGATCTCGACCTTTCATCGGTATGAAACGTATGCCCTCGTGCTGCTGGCTCTGGCAGGCCTGGCCGCCAGCGGGGCGGTGCTGATTTTTGCACTTTTGAACGCAAACGGAGCGTAAACAAACGGTTAAACGGAAAAAATTTTAAAAGGACGCCCCATGAGATATTTTAATCTGCTAAGCTTCCAACATATCATGCTGTATGTGTTTCCAGCTCTGATTTTTATGGTGGTGTTCGGATTGGCGCTGGCCTTCAGTCACCTTCGAAGCAAAGATGATCATGAGCGAAAACAGAAAATCATTTACCGCTTCCCCGAAGGAATCGAAGACAGGGACGCCCCTTTCCCCCTGTCCATGATGCTGATCATCGCCGGGACCATCGCCTGGGTTTTCTTTTATATTTTGGGCACCAGCCTATTGGGAGTAATAATATAAAATGGCACATTCAACCGGAAAAGAGTCTACTTTTGGCACCTGGGTCATCATTTTTCTGCTTTTGGTATGGATACTTGGAAAAGGGGCTTTTTCGTTTTTTGTCGTAGGGGATAGGGGCCAGCCCACCTGGGACTACCGCCCGGTGAAGGATGTCCCCGGGGAATCACCCTATGCACTTTACCGGGTGCTCCCCTACCCTCAGCACGTGAAGGGCCCCAAGGGGGAATAGATGAAGCGAATCTTGATTCTAATTTTGCTGGTTTCCGTTGTGCTCACAACGGCCTATACGGTATTAACGCTGTATGATGAAAACCTTAAGATCGGGCGTATGTGGGAAACCCCTGCAGTCCGGCCCTATGAAAAACCGATGCTGATTATGGAAAAAGCGGTGATACCCGTTACCGGTGGAGAGGCTGTTTTTAAAGCTCTGGAGGGAGAGGATTTAATGTCGCCGTTTGAAAATAACGATCCTCAAGCCATTGAATCGGGAAAGTCTCTCTATTTTACTTACTGCGCCCAGTGCCATGGACAGTATTATGACGGCAACGGCACGGTGGGTCAGAGTTTTCATCCCCTGCCCGGAGATCTGCAGAGTGCCCGTATCCAGTCCATGCACCAAGGCATTCTATTTAAAGAGATCAGTTACGGAATCCCCAATGGCAGACAGCCGGCCCTTGCCACCACTATCGCGGTGAAGGATCGCTGGCGGATCATTGCCCATATAAAATCTCTGGGACCCCGCGAATGAAATGAATCCTTCTGCTGTTTCCTGCGACCTTTGCGGCCTCTCCTTAAGACACGGCACAGTTAAATGGCCTTCAGAGCAGAAAGAATTTTCCTTCTGCTGTTTCGGTTGCCGACAGGTGTTCATCATGCTCATGGAAGCTTCCGATGCTCCGGACCCGTTACAATTTAAACAGTCACCGCTGTTCAAAACATGCCTGGAAATGGGAATTATCCCGGTTTCGGAATCGGATCTGGAGGCGCGCCCGGCCAAATATCCTTCGGAAACGCCCTTTTATTTGGGACAAAAAGAGACTGAATCTGCAACAGAAGACGGAAGCGAATCCACATCCAGCACCCTTGGCATTCACCTGAAAGTCAACGATATGTGGTGCCCGGCCTGTGCCTGGGTGATCGAACACGCCCTCGGCAAAAAATACGGCATTATACATGCAGCGTGCAATTTTTCAACGGATACGGTCCGATGTGAATACAATCCGGTTCTGACGTCCCCGGACCGCATTATCCGGACCATCGGCAGACTGGGGTATCGGGCGGCGGAGCCTGAAGAAAATAGCCTGGCGATGGAGACCAAAAAGGATTTCATCCGTTTTATCATCTCTGCATTTCTCACCGCCAACGTGATGATGCTCTCCTTTTCCCTCTATTCCGGATTTTTCATCCAGCTGACCCCGGACACCGTCCATAAACTCTCCTGGCCGATTTTCATACTCACCAGCATCGTTCTTTTTTACGGCGGCCCAAAAATATTTCGAAAAGCCTGGGGTGGATTTATCTCCGCTGCCTTCGGCATGGAAACGCTGATCACCATCGGCTCGCTTACCGCCTACGTTTACAGTACGGTCAATCTTTTTTCCGGAAGCATTCATCTCTATTATGATACTGCCGCCATGCTGATTACCCTGACCTTGCTTGGCAAAACCATTGAAAAAAAAGCCAAGGATTCAGTGCAAAAAGACCTTTCAATTTTTTTCTCCCTTCGGCCCACCAAGGTTAAAATATGCAGTGATAATTTTCCACGGGGCCGTTATGTCGCGGTGGAAGCCCTCAAACCCGGAGACGTTTTTATGGTTGAAGAAAACGAAATCATCCCTGCAGACGGGCGGATACTTGACGGTTCGGGCACGGTGGATGAATCTTCTCTCACCGGTGAAGCCCTCCCCGTACAAATCAAAGCCGGAAACCGGATCCGAAGCGGAACCCGGGTGCTGCAAGGAACCTTCAGGGCCAGAGCCGAAGGCATCGGCAACGGGTCGACTCTGGGGCAGATGATCGACATTATGGAAAAAGCTCTGGAAAAAAAGATTCCCCTTGAAGCAAAAACCGATCGCATCCTCCGCTGGTTTGTGCCTCTGGTCGTGCTGCTTTCCATAGGAACCGGTTGGGTCTGTCTTTTGTCGGGCATGTCCGTTGAAACAGCCATGATTCGGTCTGTCACGGTCATGGTCATTTCGTGCCCCTGCGCCCTGGGCATTGCCATACCCATTACCCGGGTCGCGGGGATCTCTCTGGCAGGACATGCCGGGATTTTAGTCCGGGAGTTTTCAGCCTTTGAACAGGCGGAGAGAACCGATACCATTGTTTTCGACAAGACCGGGACTCTCACTGAAGGTGAATGGATCATTCGGGATATCGTTGTTATGAAACCCTTTGTTGAAAAGCAGATCCTCTCAATGGCAGCCGCGCTGGAAAAAACGTCTGATCATTATATTGCCTGGGAAATCAGAAGAAAAGCGCAAGAAACCTTGGCATTGCCGGCCCCGGTAGAAGACATACAGTGTTTTGAAAACGGAATGTCCGGAATGCTCGGAGAACACGAAGTAAAAATAGGATCCATAGATTTTATTGCCGAAAGCCTGGAAGAACCTTCGGCAATACCGGCAGGCCGACAAAAAAATGAGATTTTGCAGTCAACGGTCTATATGAGTTATGGGACACAATTGTGTGCCGTGTTCGTTTTTGGGGACCGCCTCCGGAGAACAGCATCCAAAACCGTTGAAAAACTGCAGAACAAGGGTTACCATATAGCTCTGGTATCAGGTGACGGAGAGGATACGACACGGGCCGTGGGAAATATGCTGGCCATTCAGAATGCATACGGCGGAAGGCTTCCCGGGGATAAAGCCGCTTTGGTTCGGGATATGCAGAAAAAGGGAAAGATCGTTGCCATGGTGGGTGACGGCATCAATGACGCCCCGGCCCTTGTACAGTCGGATCTGGCCATAGCCGTCCACTCCGGAAACCATCTGGGGGAAGAGGCCGCGGATATTACGCTGATGCAGGGGAATCCCCGTCAGGTTCTGGATTATCTGAATCTGGCCAAACAGGTAAATAGAAAGATTCATCAGAATCTTATGTTTTCTCTGGCGTACAACATCATCAGCATACCCATTGCCATGGGCGGACTGTTGACCCCCGTCGTCGCTGTGTGCGCCATGCTCCTGAGCAGCTTCAGCGTCACCGGAAATGCCTTGTTGCTGAAACGCAATACAAATTCTCATGAAATCCGGACCAGGTAAAGTTTGATTTGCTATTGTGTCTGTTTTTTTGTATTAAAATAATCACAGATATATGGCTTTGATTTAGTTTTATGACACCTGAAACCCAACACCTGACACCTTTCAATTGAACGTTTTCGCTCAATTAGGATAAAATTAAGGTTTATCGATGACAAATTCCGACGATTCCAAACCTCGATCACTGCTGTTAATGATTGCAGGCGCCAAAGGCGCTGTGGCCTCCACGGTGGCTGTGGCCGCCGCTGCCATGGTCAAGGATCCCGATGCCGTCCTGCCCAGCCTGACAACCCGCAACAGTTTTCCCTATCTGGGGCCGCCCCATGCCGTCCACATAACAGGCTGGGATACGGAACCTTCGAAACTGACCGAATGTATAAACAATCACGGGGTATTACCGGAAAATCTCTGGAAACCCCTCCAGACAGATCTCGACGAGACGACCCTATTCGCGGCCCCACCGGCAGATCTTGATCTTAAAGGCCAGGTCGAGCATCTCATGGAGGATATCCGGACCTTCAGACAACGGTATGCCGGTGCTCAACCCATCCTCATCGACCTCTTGCCGGCGTGTGTACCAAACAATCTTGAAAATACGACGAGCCTGGACCATCTCTATGCTAAGGCTGATCCCGGGAACCATCCGGACCCGGCCTATGTTCTGGCAGCTATTTTTTCCGGAGTCCCGGTGGTGAATTTCTCCCCCAACTCCTTGGAAATCCCGGTGGTCCTCCAGGAAGCAATTAAACATGAAGTCCCCATATCCGGATGTGACGGTAAGACCGGCCAGACCTATTTCAAAGTCGTTTTGGCCTCGGCACTCAAAGCAAGAAGTCTTTTTGTGGACGGATGGTACAGCCTCAACATTCTGGGGAATGCCGACGGAAAAAACCTTATGGATCCTGATCGGGCAGCCGGAAAAATGGCCAACAAGACCCAACTTCTGGATGATATTCTGGGCTACCCCGTTGGGGAGCGATACGGAGAACCGTCTCACAAAGTCCATATCGACTACTACCCGCCCCGGGGCGATGCCAAGGAAGCCTGGGATGCCATTGATTTTCAAGGGATGTTCGGCCTCCCCATGAGTATCCGTTTGAACTTTCAAGCCCGGGACTCGGTCCTGGCTGCACCGCTGGTTCTGGACCTGGCCCGGTGGATGGCGGCACTGAAAATGGCGGGTCGGACCGGACCGATTCCGGAACTGGGGTTTTATTTTAAAAAGCCCCTGGGCGAGAATCCGCCCGTAAGCTTTCAGGATCAGATTTTAAGTCTGAAGAAACTGGAAGAAGAATGTCTTGCAGCGATCTCAAGGAAAAGATTATGATATTCGGTTACAGCACCAACGCATTTGTTAAGTTCTCTATTTTTGAATCCTTTGAAAAAATCGCCGCTCTGGGATTTCGAGGTGTCGAGATCATGGGCGACAGACCCCACCTCTACCCCCCTGATTTTCAAGGGTCGAAGATGGCCCGGGTGAAAGAAACACTTGAAAAACACAACCTGAAATTGACCAACATCAACAGTTTTACCCTTTACGCCGTTGGGGATATGTATCTCCCTTCCTGGATCGAACCGGATAAAGAAAGACGCGACATCCGGATCCAACATACCGCTGACTGTTTGAAAGCAGCCGCCGAACTGGATTGCAAAAATATTTCCATTCCACCCGGCGGTCCGTTAAACAGCCTGTCGAGAAAGGACGCCATATCTCTGTTTCACCAGGGGATGGAACAGGTGATTCCTCTGGCCGAAGAACTGGGGGTCAGAATCCTGGTGGAACCCGAGCCGGACCTGTTGATGGAAAATACCGCAGAGTTCAAATCCTTTATCAAGGACGTCAAATCTCCAGCCGTGGGATTGAATTTTGATATCGGTCACTTTTTCTGCGCCGGCGAAGATCCGTCGGCCGCCTTTGAAGAGCTTTTTGAATGGGTGGGCCACATTCACATCGAAGACATTGCCGAAAACAGGTCTCACAATCACCTGATTGCCGGGCACGGCGCCATCCAATTTCCGGATATTTTAAAAACCATCGCCCGGTTGGATTATCAGGATGACATCAGCCTGGAGCTGTATCCGTATGTGGACACCCCGGAAACTGCCGGCCGGGAAAGCCTCGATTATCTGCGCCCTATCTTTGAAGATGCCGGACTGAACATCCCCTGACCCGAATAAGTCATAAGGAGGGCACCATGAAAAAACATTGGATAAAAAGGTTTCATCATTTACCCAAAGGCGTGTGTCTACTTGGGACGATCGGCTTGGCACTTCTGCTCATCGGATGTGGAAAGGCCGGTGAGAAGCCATTGATTGCCCAGGAACCGCTTCCGTATAAAATGGATGCACTCAAGCCGTACATTTCTGATCAAACCATGCGCGTTCACTATGGTAAACACTATACCGGATATGTGGACAAGGCAAACCGGCTCCTTAAAGGGAAAGGCTTTAAAGGCAAAACTGCTGATGAGATTATAGTGCTCACAGCCGGAAAAAAAGAATACACCGCGATCTTTAACAATATCGCCCAGGCCTGGAATCATGCTTTTTTCTGGAAATGCCTTAAACCGGGTGGTGAAACGGTGGGTGACGAACTGGCTGATTGGATCACAAAATCGTTTGGGAGTTTCGACACCTTTAAACAAAAATTTATAGAGGCGGCCAAAAGCCGGTTTGGAAGTGGTTGGATCTGGCTGGTCCTTGACGGGGAGAAACTAAAGATTATCACGACCCCTAATGCGGACACACCCATAGCCCACGGGCTGAAGCCGGTCTTAACGGTGGATGTCTGGGAACATGCCTACTACCTGGACTATCAGAATCGCAGGGCGGATTTTGTTAAAGATGTACTCAATCACCTCGTCGACTGGGATTTCGTTGCCCTCCAACTAAAATCCAGAGAGAAATGATTCTTTTCCGGAGACCTCAATCAGGAATCGTCATCGTCCTCATCCTTTTTGGGCGGCGGCACTGTCAGTTTAAAAATCATCACAAAAAATATTGCAACCATGCCGGCGGCTCCCATCCATCCAATGCCTTTCACACTACTTGACCGGCTGGCGAAATCTGCAAGAAACTCGGTGGTGGTAAAGGTTCTATAGATATCATATACAGGATCCAGGTTCATGGCTTTTTTCAAATCAGCCCCGGCCCGTTCATTCTCCCCAAATTCTCTGTATGCCTTAGATCGTGTCGAATAAGCCCTGCCGATGGTCCCTTTGCTGCCACCAATTTCAATTGCTCGGGTGGCATCCTGGACTGCAAGATTCAACATGCCCTTAAGACGATATGTTTCTGCGCGATAACCATAAGGTTTGGCAAGTTCAGGATTCAATTCAATGGATCGAGTCAAGCTGGACACCGCTGAGTCATAATCCATCATTTTAAAATATGCCACTCCCAGCATGGTGTAGCCGTTTGCATTGTCAGGGTTCAACTGGGTAACTTTCAGAAAATCATGCATCATTTCAGTGTAATGTTCCTGAAAATAGTAGAGCATCCCCCGTTCTTCATAGGCGGCGGACAACCCGGGATCCAATTCAACGGCCCTGGTGAAATAGTTGATCTTTGTGTTCGCCATAGTGCTGTCAAGACCGAGGTTATAAAATTGCGCGGCATCATATCCCCAGGCCGGCACGGCGATATAACACATAAAAACAATAATAGTTGCTAATATTTTTTTCATGATTCAACCTCGATTTTTCCTAATATAAATATCAGTCAGAGGATGTTGCCTCAAAAACATTTTCCGATGGTTGTCTTGGCACAAAGTGGTACTTTTTAGGAGCTTGTCAATACCGATCCTAAAAATCACAAGATAATGACGAGCATTGGCAGCGTGCGAGATAACAGTAGTTGGGCTCAAACTTTGATTATTGACTTAATCAGGCTGTATTTTCGCCTCATTTCAGATTGCTTCGATATTTCCGGATTGACAATACCCTAACGTTGCAAAAAGAGAATACTTGCCCTGGGGCTCACCGCAGAATAAGTTAGACCGAATAACTCCCCGATTTGTTTGTTCGTATATAGACTGGTCCCTCTGAAAAATTTTTAAACTTACCCATTGAGTTTGTTTTTCCCTCCCAAGGCATGCAGTTAATTTTAAGGTGTTTAGGTTGAACTGCATCTGCGAATGGTTATTTTATAAATATGGATCATCTCCTGATTAGTTGTAGTTAATTAGGGTAAAATAAGTGTGTCATCTCCAATTGAGCAAGTGTGATCTCATAGGGTTCAAGGCGCAAAGAGGATATAACGTAAATCTTTTACGCGGCGGTCCATTTTTTGATGGTTTCGGAAAACAGCTTCAATCACTTAAAGGAGAGCGCAATGCCAAAACCGGATGCTATCAAACGCGGATAAATCCCGAGAGAAACGGGCCGGAAGCCGTTCATTGCGTATTTGCGACCAGAATCATTCAATATCAAAACCATAGTGAAGGTGCGTGAAAACAATGAAAAAATATGGCCTGTTCATAAACGGGAAGTGGATAGATTCATCAGACGGGAGAACCTTTGAAACAATCAATCCGGCCAACGGATCGGTTTTGGCGCGATTCGCCCAGGCAACGGCGGAAGATGTGGAGAAAGCCATTGATGCTGCACAACGGTCCTTTTCTACATGGAAAGGCTATCCGGCGCCTAAACGGGGGGAAATATTGCTCAAAGCCGCGTCCATTATGCGAGTGCGTAAGGACGAACTCGGTGAACTCGTTACCCAGGAGATGGGAAAGATTATCGCTGAAGGTTTAGGAGATGTACAGGAAGCCATTGATTTTCTCGAGTACATATCCGGAGAAGGGAGACGATTATTTGGAGAGACCACGCCTTCCGAACTCCCGAACAAATTTTGCATGACGCTGCGGCAACCTGTTGGCGTGGTCGGATGCATCACCCCCTGGAATTTTCCCATAGCCGTTCCCTGTTGGAAGCTTGGCGCCGCTTTGGTTTCAGGCAATACAGTTGTTTACAAGCCTTCAAGCCTGACACCGCTGTGCGCTGCAATCTTATTAGAAATTTTTGATGAGGCGGGGCTGCCTCCGGGTGTTTTAAACATGGTCACCGGACCGGGAGAGATTGTTGGACGAACCATTGTTGAACATAAAAATGTCAAGGCGATTTCTTTCACAGGCGGGGTGGATACGGGAAAGGATGTCTATTTAAGGGCTGCCCGTTCATTAAAGCGGATCGGTTTAGAGCTTGGAGGGAAAAATCCTCAAATTATCATGCATGATGCGCACATCGACTTGGCCGTCGAGGGCGTCCTTTTTGGCGCCTTTGGAACCGCCGGTCAGCGATGCACGGCGACCAGTCGTTTGATTGTTCATAAAAGCGTTTACAGTATTGTGCTTGAAAAATTACTGTCCAAGACAAAAGCTCTTAAGATGGGTAATCCTCTCGATCCCCTGGTTGATGTAGGCCCTGTCTCGTGTGAGGAACAGAAACAAAAAATTTTGAATTATGTAAAAATTGGGATCGACGAAGGCGCTAAATTGCTATGCGGTGGGAAACAACTTTCAGCCGGCGATTATCAAAAAGGTTTTTTTATTGAACCGACAATATTTGAGACCCAACACGGGTTAAGGATAACAAAGGAAGAGATCTTCGGACCTGTTCTTGTCGCAATCAAGGTAAAAAATTATGAGGAAGCGATAAAGATAGCCAATGATGTAGACTACGGTCTTTCCGCTTCCATATATACTTCCGATATCAATACGGCATATCGAGCCATTGATGACCTTGAGACTGGCATCACTTATATCAATGCGCCGACCATCGGCGCCGAAGTTCACCTTCCCTTCGGCGGGATCAAAGGAACCGGGAACGGAACAAGAGAGGCCGGGACAACCGCCATCGAAGAGTTTACAGAGCTTAAAACTGTGTTCATCGATTACAGTGGTCGGCTTCAGAAAGCTCAAATTCTTGATTAAAACCTTTGAGAGATCGATTATCAGCTTAATAGCCATATTGACGGTAAAGAAAAAAAGGAAGATGAGTTTTCAATAGCGGATAACGAATAAAAAATTCACCTTTGTCTGAACACATTCCAGAAATGAGGGTGGAGAAAAAATATGTGAACAAAGGCAGGTGCGATATGGCAATTTCAATACCTATAAAAGCACGTGATTGTTGCTTAAAAGAGAAAAAGCGGCTAATGAAGACCCTAGACAAGTGTGACCTGTGGTCCAACAGCGTTAAAGAACGGCACAAATGTTATCAAGGCGCCGCACGGGAAAGCGGTAGGCGTTCGAGACAGTGTATTATCGAGTAACTTTGATCCCGAGGGCCAGGAATGCCGGGTTATTTAACCATCCGATACTTTTGGCGGCTGGCATTCTGCGTTTCGGAACACATGTTGTTCCACTAAGGTTGGATCAAAAGCAGCCCATCGAAATAGCCTGGGATATCGTCGTGGGGAAATAGCTTACAGCGAGATGTAACAGCTTATTGTTTGCAATATTCGACGACCGGTTTGGAGCTAAATGCAGTTTTGACAATACGATCTTCATTTGTTATTCTAATCTCGGTTGTCTGAAGCCGATTGGAACTTGATGCGGGCAAAAAAACCAAAGAATTAATTCAACGGTTGAAAGCAAAGGAAAAACTGGTGGTTGGCAATATAGGCCACCTTTGTTGTCTGGATTTTAATTTTCAGCCAAGACCTGATAGTGATGGAAAAATATTACAGGGAAAGATTTAAAGCGCAGCGACGCATTGCAAACAATTTATCCTCAAGCCTGGAGGTTAATGAAATTCTGGAGTACTTGAGAGAGGAAACCAGAAATCTTATTCCTTTCGCATTGGAAGTTTGCATTTTACTTCTTGACCCAGATGCACATAAATACACTCGGCCTCTTCAATGTGCCCTCCACAACAGACCCGTCAACTGCCTTTCCTGCAAAAGAGACCGCGCGGCAGTTATAAAAGCTCTAACCCGGAAAAAATATGTTATTATCCAGAAAAATGAGGCCATCGTAAGGAGAGATGGCACTGTTGTTGATACAGGACCGGAAAGCGCCATGCCCGTGTTTCTTAATGGTGAGATTCTTGCCGTCGTTCATGTTGTGTCTAAACCCGGATCCCGTTTTGATAGAAAATATTTTTACTTTTTGAAGGATATGACGGAAACAGTGGGTAACGCCATCGTCAAGGCCAAAAAGCATTGGGAAATTAGCCAGGAAAAGATCAAAATCAGTCAAACTCTTGCCCACCTCTTTCCCTTTGTTCCTCATTCTGTCCGGAATATTGTGGAAAGGAATCCTGAAATGCTCTCCCAGGAAAAACAGAGTAAAGAAGTTACGGTGCTGTTCCTCGACCTCGAGGATTACACCAGGCTCAGCACCAGATACTCCGTTAAAGAGGTTAACAAACTGGTGGAGCAGATATTTTCCAGATTCGTTGACCCAATCCAACGATCGGGTGGCGATATTAATGAGACGGCAGGGGATGGGCTGATGATCATCTTTAGTGATGACAATGCTGAGAACAATGCAAGATCTGCTGTCAGGGCGGCCTTTGAAATTTATGAAATAAACCGGAAATTCAGTCGGCGCTTGGGGAAAAAGTTAGAATTTGTAAAGGTAAACATGGGCATTAATTCAGGAGTTGCCCTGTTGGGAATGACTCATTTCAAAGGCTCCCTTGAAACACGGATGACCTATACCGCAAGCGGACCGGTGACCAATCTGGCCGCTCGGTTGGCAGATAATGCCAAAGGCGGCGACATCCTGGTTGGAGATGAGACGATAAAACTGATTGAAGGCTTATGGCCGGTGTATGACCATGGACTGGCCACACTAAAAGGAATAGAAAAACCCATAAGGATCCATTCTCTTCTCAACACACCCTCATCTAAAAATCCGGATTGAGATCACCAACCACAATGTATACCCTAATGTTGCAAAAGTCGAGGGTGCTGCAAATCCGAGGTGTAAAGAGTGAAGCTGAGGTGTAGTTGATTACATGTATCTTGCCAAAACAATAACCAATACTTTTGCCAGTTGCAGAAAGAGGGATAGTTTATCTCCCTGTCAACCGGCCTAGGATACCCTTCTTTTTAGGCTCAGGTGGAGGAAGGCCGAGGTGTTTACAGATAGCACTTTCGAGCTTTTTGTCTGAGACATCGGACCCTTCAACCACAATTTCTTCTCCTACTATAACGGCCGGAGCGACCGGTAGATCAAGCTCAAAATACTCATCGGTGTTATATTCTGCTTTAGGTTTTGATATGGTTTCAATTTCAACGCCATACTTTTCACCCAACCTGGGCATTATCTCTTTGAAATGCTTTCAAGGCTTACCATTGGGTTCATTTAGAAAAAATCTGATTTTTAGCATGTTTCTCTCCTTTGTGAAGACAATTAAATTCCTTAGAGATTAACCGATTTGGGTTAACTGCATTCCTATCAGAATTTTTTATTACTGGCTAAAAGGCTTTTTAGCTTCCGCCATTCGGATCAAAAATTGATCCGCTGGTAGAAAATCCACCAGACGGAGATCGCTTCGTTCATTTCCCTGTCGATTTATAAATACAACTGTCGGGACCCCTTTGACCTCATATTCCTTTAACAGACGTTCATGAACCGAATTCCCCTTACGCGTGAGGTCAACTTTGATCATGATAAAATTCTGATTTGTCTGTTTAACAATTTCTTCATCATGAAAGGTGATCTCTTCAAGTTCGCGACAAGGACTGCACCAGTCAGCATAGAAATCAATGATGATCGGTTTCTTTAGTTGTTTAGCTTTTGTTAAAAGCTCATCGGAAAATGGTTGCCAAGTTACGCCAGGTCCCTGCATGACCCATGAGCCTATAAGTATCGTAGTAATAACCGCGCTTATAATGACAATACCGATCCTAATCCATTCAAATGCTCGAAAGCTCGCCTTTGTCCTATCGATCCATCCTAAGTGAAGCCCTGCTGCTAAAGCCACGGCTGCTAATAAAAGGATCCCTATCGTTTTAGGCAAAACGGGTCTAATGAAATAGGCAGCCATACCCACCAGTACCCATCCCATGAGTTTTCTTACCCAGATCATCCATTCACCGGAGCGGGGAAGTTTATCTATCTGCCCTGAAAATATGGCCAGAATGAAAAGAGGCAAACCAAGGCCGAGGCTTAGGGTAAAAAAGACGATAAATCCCAGCCAGGGGCTGCCTATGCTTGCTACCCAAGTAAGCAATCCTAAAACAAAGGGACCGATACAAGGAGCAGCCACCACTCCCATCGTTACCCCCATGAATAACGTCCCCAAATAGCCTGCATAGGATTTTGATGCAGCCTCCATGAGGCCGCTTGGTAGTCGCAATTCCCAGAAACCAAAAAGGCTGGTTGCAAAGAAAACCAAAATAGCGGCCACCGCAGCAAGCACCAGAGAGTTCTGAAGCATGGCTCCCATTAAACCTCCAGTCAAGGCAGCAACCACACCAAGGGATGAATTTGTGATCGATAGACCACCAACGTAACATAAACCATGACCGATTAATTGGCCCTTACCGCTGCGGCCACCAAAATAGGATACAGTGATGGGAATCAAGGGATACACACAAGGGGTCAGGTTAAGAGCCATTCCTCCTGCAAAGACACCTAAAAGGGTCCACATCATGGCCCAACCATATAAAGGCCCCGGTGTCTCTGGTTCATGAGACATTCCGGAGAGTCCAGCAGGGGTAATCTCCACCGGAAAACCTTTAGCATGCCATTCCGGATAACCCAGGGGATCACGATAAACATTCTTGTAACCAAGACGTCCAGCCACACGGGCGGCAGAGTCGCTCCGGACTCATGTCAGGCCTGCTCAGTAAAACACAAGGGTGCGATCCTTATCCACTCCGAGAAATGTTTTTAGATCGGTTGCCTTGCACCACCGCGCCCACCAAGTAGGCTCCATGGGGAAATTCACCGCACCCTTGATATGACCGGTGCGATATTCCCATTCTTGCCGTGTATCGACAACAAGGAGGCTGTCAGGGTTTTTGGAATATTCCTTCCACAACTCTTCCGTATTGACAATATGATATCCACCTTGTTTGGCTTCGATCCGGATATCCTCCCAAGTCGCCTCATTCGGGGTAACGCTGCGGTTAATGAACCAGAGGGCTACTACTGTAATAGCAATGGCCAAAAAAGCCAAAATAGCTTTTCCAACACCGTTCATCTTAATTCCTCCTTAAATTTTTCCTTCTCTTTTTAATTTTGTAACAAGGAAGTCAGCCCCTGATCGAGACAGTCCCAATCCCTCTGCAAGATCCGTTGGATCTTTGGAATTGGTTTTTTTAATGAAAGCAATCACCTCGCTCTCCAGTTCTTCCAGCCAGCTTTCAAAAAGGACAAGTACTTCGGAATCTGCCACAGCAGAGAGCTGCCTGGACTGTACCACCTTCTCCACCAGACTTTGGCACATTTTTGTTGGATCAACACCTTCGTCCATACATTCCGCCAGTCAGAGGTGGACCAGACTGGATACTTTGTCGTCATCCGAATCACCAATAAGATCTATAACAAACTTAATTCGAGTATCTTCATCCAAAAGTGGAAATAGACCCTTAATTACAATAGCTATTGCAGATGCTGCATCTTGAGGCGCCATATTTTTTACTAATGCTTGAATTTTGTCTGTGCTCATAGGGTCATCTCTCCAAGTCAAAAGGTTTTTCTTTGTGCCAATAAATCCGTGGCTAACACATTCAATTTTAAAAGAATATCTATGATTCTTTTGTCGACTATTTCATAGTATACAAATGGTCCGTCCCGCTCCACTTCAACTAGGAGTGACCGTTTCAACTCCTTCAGATGATGGGAAACAAGCGGCTGGGATAACTGAAGTTCCTCAACAATTGCTGAGACCGATTTCTTTCCATCGCTGATGCATAGCAATATTCGCAAACGGTTTTCATCGCTCAGGCTTTTTGCTAAAAAGGCCGGTGCTTGGAGGTTTTTTAAAAACGAACTATTTTTATGATTTTTCTTTAGCAATTGTCTTTCTCTATACCTTTGCAATTAGGAGTCTGAGCGTGCTATATCAACGGCAATCTTTAAGATAGAAATAAAACATAAATATATAAATAATAACTTATATGCTTATACAAAGAGTGTCAAGCAAAATCTTTTGGCCTCTCTATACATCTATGTTATCAGAATTTAGGCTGGAAACCTGAGAGGAGTGGCAGAGCTGAAATGTGCGAGGTGTTTTGAACTCTCTTTTCTGTCTTTTAAGGGTTAACTAAGGGTTCGCGAAAAAATAACTTCCCATAATGCTCTATGATTAATACCAGCTTATAGGCCGGTTCCCACCGTAAAATAGATCGCCCAATCCTCAGGACCCCGGGCGATGTCAACACCTGATGCGAGTCTCAACTTACGAGCGATGAGATAACGAAAACCCAGACCGCCGGCAAACTTGGGATCACTGCTGTCAAATTCGTTCAACGAATCTGCCGTCGCACCGACTCCTACAAAAGGAACGACGGCCCAACGGTCATTGATTTTATACATAGCTTCCAATTCGGTTTGAAGAACATGATTGCCCTGATACCGGTTGACCGGTATGCCGCGGAGGTTGATGTAGGGAAGTGTATAAAAGGGAACATCACCGGAGGTGAGATTTCCCTCGAGCCGCCATCCCATAATCAGGTTGGACATCATTTCCCAGTACCATCTATTCACTGCGTCAGTGATTTGATACTCTCGAGTCCTGTCGAACAAACCCTTACCGTTATAAAACATCACCGAGACTTCTGCGTTCATACCTTGACTGGGTGTAAATATGTTATCTCTGGAATCGTACTCAAATACGAAACCGAGGCCCACATTTTTAAAATCGATTTCCCATTGATCAATCCCGATGGGTATACGACTAAAATCAAACGTACTTTTAGCATCAAAATATGTGAGTCTTCCCCCAAGAAAGACATCGGTATCCTGTATGCGGAATATCAGTTCCTGGAGAAGTCCCCAACCTTCTAAATTGTAATCAATACCGTTTTTTAAGAGGGAATTTTCATTTCGGCCATAGTAGGCTATGTTTACAGATGCCTTTCCAACGCCACCTGTATATCGGATACGATCCCCTTTCCAGCTACCGAAATGAAAACCGCCAACTGCCCAGGTGTCGTTTTCCGTTATCGCCCCCGTGAGGCCTGAAATGCTGGGAGGAAGTAGCCTTGTTTTTTTTCCATCGACATTGTCATCCCCAGAATCAATTTGTAGTTCTGCTATTTTTTCATCCATAGACTGATGAAAGAAAAGAAGAGCGGCACCGCCGCCGTAACCAACCGCAGGTTCTGTTACAATGATCGGTACGGGTAGGAACCCCCTGTGATGCAGCAGCCAGTCGCTGGTATCGAATTTCCCGTCTTTAGGATCGATAAACTTATCCATAAACGAACCTGCATGGACATTAGAGCTTAGCTGTAATAGTGAGAGGCTGACCACTGCGAATAAGAAAAATTTAAGTAAGTTCAGCCTCACAGCTTTCTCCTTGAGAATGTCTTTTCTGAAACAATAAGGGCAGACCCCGTGAAAAGGATCTGCCCCTATTGAAAAACGATACCCCCGTTTTCATATCAAATAGTCATGGGGCATGCACAATTTCCGGTGAATCACTTTTTATTCAAATGGTGCATTGCCCGAAATATTCGGATTAAGCCCTGTTCAATTGACTCAAGGCCCCGCTGACGGCATTAACTCCGTCATCGATACTTAACGTTCCGGTATTGATAATAAGGTCATAATTGAGGGGGTGTCTGATATCGTCATTAAAGTATTTTTTAATAAATGCCTTGCGATCTGATTCCGTTTTTAAAACCCTTGCCCTGGCTTCATCAACGCTCACACTGAACTCCCGGGATACGTTTCGGAGTCGCGTTTCCTGGTGCGCAATCACTCGGACGCTGAGTCTTTTTTCAGGCGGCAGAACAAAATTTGCGCCTCTCCCGACGATAACGGCTCGGCCGTGTTTGCCGATGGTGCCGATGATCTTCATAAGGTGCTGGAGATACCGGTCCGGCCAAAGGTGTCGATTGTCTACCAGGGATGATATCCACTCTTCGAGGACGGACGCACCTTTTTCGTCGAGGGTTTCCAGAAGCCGAACGCTTACGTGGGCACTTTCAGCCATTTTGTGTATGAATTCCTGATAAAATAAATCAAATTCGAGCTGATCGGAAAGTCGTTTGGCCAATATGTTCCCACCGCTTCCGGCTTCTCTGGAGATGGTAATAACAGAGATACGTTCATCTTTTTTTTTCTCTTCCGTTCGTGTAATCTGCCATCTTCGCACCTGCTCTTCTATTATCTGCTCGACAGAACGTGCTTTAGCTTTCATGCTCCCTCCTTTCCCAGCTTATTCTTTATGGGCAGCCAGATATGGATTTTTGTTCGTCACTTGGCACTTGGGGCCGAGCCATGTTAGTATATTTTCATAGGGTGTACTCCCCCGCTTCACTCTGGTGTCTACGTGTCTGGTCATTTCACGAGGAAGCACACCCCGTTGACACGTACCCATGTTAGCCAACTATAATAACAGCAAACAACCGTTTCCGGATGGACACCATCTATGCTGCAAGCGCACACATTTCCCTAAACTCCGGGTGCTTAGACAAAATTTTCGTATGTTTTGCCATAAAGCAAGTGATTAGATCGGCTATTCTATCACCGTCTTCTTCCAGAGCAAAATGGCCTGTATCTAAAAGATGAAATTCAATGTTCTTCAGATCGCGCTTGTATGGATGTGCTCCTTCCTCGGGAAAGATATAGTCGTTCTTACCCCACACAATTAACGTGGGCGGCTGATATCTGCGGAAGTAGGCTTGCCAATCGGGATAGAACGGTGGATTGGAACCATAATCATAGAACAACTGAAGCTGGATGTCTTTATTGCCGGGTCGATCCAGCAAATACTGATCGTGGAACCAGTTATCGGGTGCTATAGCCTCAGGGTTTCGAACCCCATTGGTGTACTGCCATTTAGTGGCCTCGATGGTTAGCAAACTGTTTCTCAAGACCTCGGCATTCTCTTTAGTTTTGTCCTTCCAATACGCTTTAATAGGCTTCCAAAAATCTCCCAGGCCCTCGTCATAGGCATTGCCGTTCTGGACTATTAGCGATTCAACTCTTTCCGGATGTTTTACCGCGAGGCGATATCCCACTGGTGCGCCGTAATCCATCACGTACATACTAAATTTCTTCAGACCCAACTCTTGGGTGAAGTTATCGACAACCTGTGCAATTCGATGGAAGGTGTATTCAAATTCGTCAATTCCCGGCATCGAACTGTTTCCAAAACCAGGATAATCCGGTGCCACTATGTGAAATTTATCTGCCAATGCCGGAATCAAATTTCGGAACATATGAGATGAGGTCGGAAAGCCGTGCAATAGAAGAATGGTTGGATCATCTGGTGAACCGGCCTCACGATAAGATATATTGAGACCATCAATCGTTATGGTTTTATAGTGTGTCATGGTATTCCTCCTTTGTATTATTGCTTCTGAAGTGTCCTTTGAACCTCGGCGTGAATAAGAGCTAACGGGTCGTCGGGTGTGCCACCCCCTGCTTTTTTGTAATTACTGACGGCGAAACACGTCCGGAAATTTCACTAAGAAGACAATGGCATGCGCTTAACTATGCTGATTCCAGGAAAGAAATTGGTCCTTGCTCAATCTGTGAAGGCCTTTCTACAGGAAAAGGCGAGGCCAAATCGGTGAGAATGGTTTGGTTGAATTATTACCCAGGTTGATTAACTTTTCCTGAATTTGCTTTGCAATCTTAAATTTTCAAGTACGTCAAAGCCTGCAAAGACCATAGCCTGGCGATTCTGGGTTTTTCTCTCGCTAAACTTAATGCCCACATCCAATATCCTACCACTCAAATATCAAATTAAGCACGGGTCATTGGTTGTCAATAGGTTGCAAAAGGGGTGGGATGAGGATCGGCAAGGTGCTGAAAGGTTTAAGGAGCATGCTCAGTCTGTCTGCAAATTTTCCTATGATCGAATATTCCCCCGATCAGCTATGAAGCCGCAAAGACTAATGCAGCTAAAGCGGGAAGGTTGGTTGACATTAAATTGAGATCACATGATCTTCGACGACATGCCGCAACTTATGCTTTGAGGTCCGTTTGACGATCGAGGTCGTCAGTAAGGTAATTTTGAGGCATACTAATTTATCCACAACTCAACTGTATCTTGGAAAAATCAGTGAGACAGAAGCCATGAATTGGCTGGATAAATAACCAACTCCTGCGCCAGAACATATCCGGCCGCAAGAAAAGTAAACAGCAGAATAATGACTATGCATTTTGTTGTTTTCATCTATATCCTCCTAACCCTTCTCAATTTTTCAAAAGATTTTCAGCTTTATATTATTAAGGCAGTTGAAAATCGATCCAACCGCAATCTTTTACTTAATATGGATGGCAGGATTGAATTAGAACCCCTGGTATCTACCAAACAAAATTCACCCCCAGAAGCGGACCGTGCATGGTCACGTCGTATTTAAACAAGTCCGCACCACTGCCGTCTTCATAGTCTATATCCATATACCGGTAACCGAAAAGCAAAGACACATGTTTCCAGGGCTGATATTTAAATAGTCCGGCAAGATTCCAGGCGAGATCAGAACCACCAAAGCCGATATCTCCCCTGGCTATAAAATCCCATTGATCTGTAATGGTCCATATATAACGGGCGCCGAGCATGGCATCGGCCCAATCCTTGTCTTTATCGACCCTGGGAGGAACTCCGACAAAATCTATTTCAGTATCCAATCCATAGAACCGGGCACCGAATATCAGATCCAAGGCGTTTTCATTCAGGTTGAACCGGTAGATACCGGCCAGTTCCACAAATACGAGAGTGAAATCAACATCCAACGTTAACGGTAAAGGTCCTGGGGTGGTCTGTTGACCGCCAAAATTTAAATATTCAACGTCGGTTAGAAATCCCAAGCCGCTTTTGTGCATACCTTCGAAGTGAACCGTAAAAACCCCCTCGAGACCGCTGGTAATCTCACTGAAATCAGCCTTTACCTGTTGGTTGTTTCCCATAACCGTTAAGTCACCGTCTATGCTCACGGCCCACAGATAAAACGGTGCCAGATTGAACTCCCAGTTTTTCTCTTTCGGCGAAGTATCCTGTGCGTTCAACGCTGCCGGTGTAAACATCACCATTCCGCTCAAGATCATGACTGTAAAAATAGTAGCAATAATATTTCGTTTTTTCACTGAATACCTCCACAATAGAATTTAATTGCTGTTTGGCGCTTCAGATTCCTGCACCGGCTTTCCCTTGGGGAAAAGAAATCTTATCGTAAACTGCAGATTCCAGTCTGGCCCGAATGTAGGCTTCTCAGCGTTCCAGTAGGCCGCCAGGCGGCGTATTCGGGAAATGGGCGAACGTAGCGCGCCTATAACTGAAGCTCAGAGTCTTACTTGCCCACTGGCTTCATCCACGCGGCCATGGATTTCACCAGAGCCTTGGTTTCCGGACGGAGGTTCTCGATACCGCCATAGGGCAGGCCACGACCCGGCTCACGGTCGGGATACTGTTGTTTCATCGCCAAATGGCGCTTCAGCATCGCCACGAAGTTCCCACCAAAACCGACGCCGTATTGAATCGCGTCCTGCGGGCGGTCCTCACGCGGATTCTTGTAGAGATCGAAAATAGGCGCGCCGATGGGGTTCGACCCGGGTAGCGGCAAATGAAACTTGTACTGCTGCTTAACGATGGAGCGGAGTGTCGGTCCCTCATAGATGAAAACATAATCGCGACGACCATGGGTCTCTCCGAGGAATAGCACAGGCGTCTGGTCAACCCCGTCGATTAGACGATCGTTGGGGATGTGCTCCTCGGCGCCGGCCAGGCGAGCGGTAGTCGTGAAAAGATCCGAAACGTGGACGATGTCCTGGGCACGCGATCCGGGCTCCAGCACACCCTTCCATTTTATGAAGGCGTTGACGCGGACGCCGCCCTCAAGGTGCTCGGCCTTGCCCCCGCGGTAAATTCGGTCGGAGGCACCGCTCTTGTCAACGTATTGCATGAAGGGACCGTTGTCGCCCATTACTATGACAACCGTGTTTTCGGCGATACCCAGTTCTTCGATCTTATCGAGAATTTCACCGATCCAGCCGTCGACTTTGGCGAGCGACTCCGCAATGGGGCCACCGTTGAGGGTCTTCGCTTGCTTGATGTCGCTGCGGGTGAACGTCAGCGGGTGTTGCGGCCAGTATTGCAGGAAGAACGGCTTATCTCCCTTTGCCAGGCGTTCGAGCTGTTTGAGAACGCCTTGCTTGTAGCCCTCTTCCATGCGGTTATAGTGCTCCTGTGTATATACCTCCCCGGCCTTAAAGTTCACCTCGCGCATCGGGCCGCCCTTTTTACCGACGACGCCATACACCATGGCGTTGGGGTTCGTCCGGAAACTCTTGTCGAGTTCGAAAGTATCCGCACGCAACTTCCTCGACTGACCGGTCGACAGGCCCTCGATCTCAGCGGTCTCGTTCATGATCGCCATCTGGCCTTGTTGGTGCATCGGATGTTCGGCGTAGTCAAAGCCCTGGTTGATGGCATAGGATTCCTCTATGTCGCCGAGGTGCCATTTCCCCATATGAACCGTGGCGTAGCCGGCTTTGCTCAGGACTTCGGCGAGAGTCACCTCCCAGGCCGCCAGACCGTCGCCTGCGACCACTGCCTTCGCCTCGCTGGTCCCTGTTCGGGCAGCGTACCGACCGGTCATCATGGCCACACGGGTTGGCGTGCAACTGGGCTCGGTATACATCCGCATGAGGGAGAGGCCTTCGTCCGCCAGCTTCGAGATCCGGGGGGTACTGTAGCCACGGATGACATCGAGATTCGGCATGCCGATTTCGCCGAACCCAAGATCGTCAAGGAGAATGTAAACGAAATTCGGCGGTTTGCCGCCGTTTTTCTTGCGGATCTCGGCCAGTTTTTTATCAATTTCTTTATCTTCGGCAGCCCATTTATCACCATGCTGGGCCTCAAGGATGTAGTACTCGGCATCATGGATAATTTTACCTTTCTCCTTTGCCAGCCCAATGCTGGAACTAAAAACCATAGTTGCTATAGTAACGATCAAAAAACAAAACACAGTTGATCTTCTCATAGGCCTTCTCCTTTACCTGGTTCTATTAATTAGTGTCCATCCGGCAACCTAACTATCCGGTATAAATATAAAGTCTCTTTCAGCTGAAACCTGGGAAATCATTTTTCGTGACCTGTTGGGCCAAGCTGAGCAAGAAGGTATCCTGGAGCAACTATCTTCAGTAAATATTCGATTGTTAGGGTTAATAAATGACATCAAACACTTTGCCGATCTATCAGAGCAGGTGTACGATCAGACTTACCGACGTGTGATCCAGGGTGAAACAGTTCCGGCAACCCAAAAGGTCGTCTCTATTTTTGAAGACCATACCGACGTTATCGTCAAGGATAACCGGGACACTTATTATGGTCATAAGATTTGTCTGACAGGTGGAGTTTCGAACTTGATCCTGGGCTGTGTGATCCTGGAAGGTAATCCTGCCGATACAGACTTGGTTGAGCATATGCTCGATCGCCAACAGCAGTTTTACGGTCGGTATCCGCTCAAGGTAGCCATGGACGGCGGCTTTGCCTCCAAGGACAACTTGTTGAAAGCCAAAGAGCGAAAGATTGATAGTTGCACTTATTGGTTGAATCTACGAGTTCTGTTTATCATTAAATTTGTAATGATATACAGAAAGGTTGTAAAATGTGATTTCTTCAAATTTCAGACACCTTGCCAGTATTCATAATTTGTTCTTCTTACAGATATCGTATAGGATTAATGCCAAGTCAAGTAAATCCTGATTGCCTTGGCAACGAGAGAACCGTTTTTTGTAATTACCGGCCCATATTTTAGTTTTGAATCATCAATCATTTCGTATTTTTTATTAATGATATCCTGCGGTCACATCATTTCAAGATGACATTATTTTGTCAAATGTTTAACATTTTTTGGCAATAACGACCTATATAGGATTAATGCGGAAGAATCGGGGTGTTTGTTTAACTGTTTAATATTAAATGGATTTTGCAAGAATATACCCTGAAAAGGGACCTATGGCATTGGTTTTGCTTCTGTAGTACAATGGAGGTGCTAATCAATGGAAGCAATTAATTCGGCCCAAGTCCTCGAAGAGAACTATAATGCCTGGGAAGAAGAATTTATACCATTGCTTGAGCAAGAAACAGTGGAAAGGTACTTGGATCATTATGATGAACCAAGCTCTGTGTTCAAAGGGGTCATTTTTGGTCTTTTCTTCTGTCTTCCTTTTTGGGTCATTATATTCTGGCTAATCACTTGATTATTGATGAGCATTCACTTTTTGAAGATCGATGAAACGAAAAAATCGAACTGTGTATTGCTTTCTACCAATGTGGTGATTCTGCGCCTGAACCCTTTAGGTGCCAATTATCATTTTAACGAAAAATACAATATGGTTTTCTTCGTCAATATTAAGGAGCATTATTTTCAACTTTTATCTCTCTGGTAAAGGGTCAACCAAGTATCGATACATTGATCGCATTTTTCTTCACCCCGATCATTGGATGTATAGTAATTTACAAAAGCTTTGATCCAATCTTCTCCAGTCCTTGGACATTTATGAATATAATCGATAAAACAGACTAACCTCTCAAGTGTTTGTGTATCAATGGCATGTTCCATGCCGCAGGCTGTCTTTTCGGCTGTTTCCGGATCTATTTGCAAAATATTCAACAAGAAATTTTTTAAAACAGCATGGCGGTGGGCAACGTCCTTTGCGACCTTTTTACCTTCATTCGTCAGGGTGATAAAACTGTAAGGAGCATAGTTGATAAATCCTTTTTCTCCCAGATTTTTTAAGGCACCCGTCACCGACCCCCTCTTGACCCCCAAACGATCAGCGATATCCTTGGCACGAGCCACTTTATTTGCCTGTTCCAACTCAAGGATCACCTCAAGATAATTTTCCATACTCTCTGAAAGACCTGTCTCTGAAGTCATTTTGCCCTCCGATGTTTTAATATTTTAATCACATATCACGAATATTATGTTGAGTCAAAAAAATTAGACATTGCAAATTTTTTTATTGACAATCCATTTTGTTTTGTATAGCTAACTTTTATATTGTTTCATAACATTAAATGCGAGGGGGAACTTTTTTGAGCAAATTAAGCATGAGAAAAATGGAACCGACAGTCGCTTTGGCAGGGAACCCAAATTCCGGCAAGACCACCCTTTTTAACGAGCTGACCGGTGCGCGGCAGCATGTAGGGAATTATCCCGGGGTTACGGTTGAAAAGAAACAGGGCACTTATGTCAACAATGGATACAAAATGAACATTGTTGACCTGCCCGGAACTTACTCTCTGACAGCCTACTCCCTTGAAGAAGTAGTGGCCAGGGATTTTTTGGTGAACGAAAAACCGAGTGTGGTTATCAATATTGTCGATGCATCCAATCTGGAGCGGAATCTTTATCTTTCTCTTCAATTTATGGAGATGGGTATCCCCATCTGTATAGCACTGAACATGATCGATGTGGCCGAAAACCGCGGCATAGAGATAAACCAAAAAAAGTTGTCCGAACTTCTAAGGATTCCGGTAGTTCCGACAATTGCACGCAGTGGACGGGGTAAAACAGAGCTAATGAATGCGGCTGAAAAGATGGTCAAAGAAAATAAAAAGCCGGTTCCCCTCGATATTTCTTACGGAGGCGATGTTGACCAGGCTCTGGTTGAGATAGAAACTGAAATCATCGACAAAAACTTCTTGACCGACATCTATCGCGCTCGCTGGGTGGCTTTGAAATATCTCGAAAATGACAAACAGATTCGCTCCCTCGGTCAAAAGACAGATCCAGTCCTGTCAGCAAAGCTTGAAAAGATTGTAAATCGCCTCTCGGTTCATTTACAAGATACCTTGGACACTTATCCCGAAGCCATGATTGCGGACTATCGCTACGGTTATATCAAATCTATTATCAAGCATGGAGTTATCTCTTTTAAGCAAGACCAGGACAGGCTTTTTCTTTCAGATAAAATTGACAAGGTTCTGACCAATCGATTCTTGGGGCCGGTTATTATGGTCGCAGTACTGATGGGTCTGTATCATTTCACGTTTGCTTACAGTGAAGTTCCTGTGGGCTGGCTGGAGTCATTCTTCGGCTGGCTCGGAGGAATGGCGGAAGCGTATCTGCCGGAGGGTTTGATCAAGTCGCTTATTATTTCAGGCATCATCGATGGCGTCGGCGGTGTTCTAGGGTTTGTGCCCCTGATCATGTTCATGTTTTTCGGGATCTCCATTTTGGAAGATTCCGGTTACCTGGCCAGGGTGGCGTTTATGCTGGACCGGGTTTTTCAGATATTCGGTCTCCATGGCAGTTCAGTGATGGCCTTTATCGTATCCGGCGGCATTGCCGGCGGCTGCGCTGTGCCAGGAGTCATGGCAACCCGGACCCTCAGATCGCCACGTGAACGTTTAGCCACCCTGTTGACCGTTCCGTTTATGAACTGCGGGGCCAAACTGCCGGTTTTTGCTTTGATGGTGGCCGCATTTTTTGCCGATAACGAAGCCAAGGTCATGTTGATCATTACCTTGGTTGCCTGGGGAGGTGCGCTTTTAGTGGCAAAGCTGCTGCGCGTAACGATTATCAAGGGTCCTGCCACACCCTTTCTCATGGAGTTGCCGCCGTATCGGCTGCCCACTTTCAAGGGACTGTTAATTCACACCTGGGAGCGCACCTGGCAATATATTAAAAAAGCCGGAACCATAATTTTAGGTGTTTCTATCATTTTATGGGCCATGATGACCTTTCCAGGCCTGCCGGAATCAAAAACACAAGTTTTTGAGGCTGAACGAAATGCTGCGACGGCCCAGGTTTCACCCACTATCTTCGAGGAACTTGATTCCGCTGATGGGAAGGCTGAACTATCTGAGAAGGCTGAAGGCTTAAAAGATCTGTTGACAGCAATAGATTACAGGGAAGCCGAAGCGGCTTTAAAGCATTCCATTGCCGGACGTATGGGTACGGCTCTGGAATCCGTGAGCCGGCTGGCCGGGTTTGACTGGCGCACGAACATTGCATTGGTGGGTGGTTTTGCAGCTAAAGAGATTGTGGTTTCGACCTTAGGGACCGCCTATTCTTTAGGGGAAGTCGATCTTGAAGAAAACCAATCGCTTTCCGAAACACTTGCCAATAGCCCGGCCTGGAGTCCCCTGGTGGCATTAAGCTTGATTATTTTCACCATTTTTTACGCGCCCTGTTTTGTTGCGGTCGTCTGTATTGCCAAAGAAGCCGGATCATGGAAATGGGGTGCTTTTTCCATGGCGTTTAATACTATACTGGCCTTTGTGCTGGCCGTGCTGGTTTTTCAAATCGGCACAGCATTAGGAATTTTGACGGGGTAAATATGGAGACATTCATCATTATTGTCATCGTCGGATTGGCGACAGCCTACATTATTAAAACTTATTACAATAAATATAAAACTGCAAAGACAGGCGGCTCAAGTTGCGGTTGTTCGTCATGCGATATAAGGGCAGCGTGTTGTGAATCCGAAAAAAACGGTGATGATCCGATCAGGCAAGTAAATAAGAAATAAGGGATCATCTCCCGAGTAGTTGTAGTTCATTTGGGTAAAACAAGTGGGTCATCTCTAATTGAGCAAGTGTGATCTCATAGGGTTCAAGGATTCCAGTATTCAAGGGTTCGAGTGATCCTCCACAGAACAGGCGGATAAAAATGCTAAAGAATTACAAAGAGTTGAAAGTATAGCAAAAGGATATGGAAGAAAGACAACCTTGGATTACCTTAGGAGGCTTGACATCAAAAAAAAACATCGCAGAAATCGTAAGGATGTTAAAGGTGCTGATAAAGTCTTTAAAAAACAAACCCTTGAATCCTCGCCCCCTTGGATCCTTGGACCCTCTTCTCCAACTAAATTGGAGAAGAACCGAAACTATTAACATCCTGGAGGAGAGCAGAAAAGCGTTTAAATCCAAAAGGCTTGAAGCATTACGCAAAAAGCTTACACAGATATTGATAGACGCTGTTTAACATCCGTCAGGGATGCCTTACGGCTTTCGGCAGATCGCCGGTGCGAGAAGAAGTGAAGGTGCAACAGGGATTGAAATATTTCAGACCCCATTGCACCTTTTTTTGATCCAAAAAGAGAAAGACAGTAACCGAACTGCGAACGACTACCGCAATTTTGCGTCTTCTTTTTTTGCCTCCAGGATTATTCCGATAATACGGTCTGGATAATCAGATATAACAATGATCGATAATTGGCTATATGCGTACTTGGTATTAATGTCGTCTGAATGAACGTACTATCTTTCCGACATCCTCGGATAAGAACTATTCCATTACGCGCTAATAAACATAATCATAAAAAGGATTGTACCGCAAGGCTTTCGTTGTCCAATTAGCAGCAATTGTCTTTATCAATAGATGGTAATGCGCCCCAGGAAATTCTATTCTCCATTGTCCTGCCATAGAACTGCTTAGAATAGAAACACATTCAACTTGTCAAACAATAATCACAATCCAAGGTTTGACCCCCAACCCATTCCTGCGGTTGTATGCGAGTTTTTCCGAGTTGATCAGATAACCTGGAAGAATAAATTTGAGAATTGTTGTTCCATATGAATTTTGGATGTTGCCTGTTTTTTGTTATTCTATTGTTTTTCCCAGATTTTGGGAAGACGAAATGCCGGAAAAACGGGATGCATACCTGCAATTTGCCACATGATTTCGGCGGCTCGGTTTTGGCAAGACACCTCAAATTTCAAATCGCATGATTTCTATGGTATATTATTCTCTTATCACAGGTCTGAGTGCGGCGGTGATCTATCGGAGATAACACAGATTGAAAGGTTATAGATTTTAGGTGAATTTTAAGCAAGTTTTGCACGAACGTACCCGAAGTCCCCCGCTGATTTCACGCGTCCGTGATTTCACGCAAATCGGGTTAGCTTGACAGATTAAAGCCGGTTGTATAAACCTAAAATCCTCGGGTCTTCAATCATCCAAAATTTCCTTTTTTCAAATCTGCGATCCAGCCTGGAAAATGATGGGGAGTGAGTAAATCAAAGGAGTAATGCTGTTTCGCATCTGACCGATATCTGCTTTCAAGATCTGCTAAATTCAATGCGCTCAATTTCTTGTTTACCCGTTCAAAGTGCGCCTTTGCATACTCATCTTTTGCCGGTGTCGCTTCATCCTGCTCTTCATCAGATTTGATCTCCACCACCTTGATGAGGGTTTCAACTCCTTCATCCTGGCGCTTTTTTAATTCTTCAAGATGATCTTGCTGCCCTTCGCTCTCAAGCCTTGAGATGTACTCGTCAAGATCGATCTTTATGAAGAAATCGGGATTAAAACTCCGCCTGACCCTGTCTTTCCCGCCTTTCCAGTATTCATAATCAATGCTGTAGAAATTTTTATCGGGTGATTTTATCCAGGAATCAATATAATCCGAATTGTCTATAAGTTGAAAAACGAACTCTTTTTCCGGCGAATGGGAGACCAGGATAATGTTTTGGGGACTTTTCAGTTTTGACGTATTTACTACATAAGGCGGTCTTGTATCTCCCTTCACAAATGTCCGGATAATTTCATCTTTTCTCTCCACAAAATCTTCGGGCTTAAAAAGGGAAAGCTGTTGCTTATCTTCCGGGCGTCCTCTTAATTCGTTAATGTATTCCAGTACAAATTTGTTTGCTTCTCCGACTTCGGTTTCATAATCCTCGCTCAGGAATGCGGTTCTGTCCCTTTCAAGCTCGCCTACACGGATGCCGCACCTGTCCATCCGAAAAGTAGGAATTGGGTCTATGTCTCCTTCAATATTTTCAAAAACGCGCTTCTTTTTTCCTCGTGGCAGGAACTGGTTAAAATAATTATCGATCTGTTTTCTGTTATCTTCCGAAAGCTTGTCCCCTTTGATTCCGGCCTGTTCCACGGCTTCAATAATAACCTGCCTGATTTCATCCTCTTTGGGATAACGGGCATCCACTACCACGCTCCCGAAATCAAAATGCAATGCCTCAAATGTTCTATATTTAAAACGGTGGAAGATATCGTAAACAATCTGATCGACTGTATAAAAATTTCTTGCCAGCTCATACCGCTTTTCGTCTTTGGTCCTTATGACTTTAACGCCGAGTTTTTCCTCAAACGGCATTAATATAAGTTTACCGGGAGGTCCCTGATCTACACGGTCAGCCTTTTCAAAACGTATGTTTGGGATATAATTGAGGTTAAATAAAGCAAAATTATGCGCGCATCGTCCTTGTTCCCGGTCAGTCAGAGCCAAAGAGGTAAGGTACATATCGCTTTCAGTAACCGAGTCAACCAGTTGTTTTATGTGATCTGCGAATTTGTCGTGATTTGTAACAGTGAGAACAGGATAGTTTTGCTGGATGTGTGCATTGGGAACATCACGGGGGATACGCATACCCCTGCCGAGCACCTGTGAGATAAGAAGCTTGGAATTAAAGACCCTCTCTTCCATAGGAACGATCTGAAAGACATTGTCAACATCCCAGCCTTCTGAAAGTTTGTTGACCGCAAAAATAAACTCAACGCTCCCGCCGATCTTTTTCGGGTCTGTTTCTTCAATATTATCAAGTTCCTGTTTGTATTCCGATTTGGAAACTCTGCTTACAACGCAAATCACTTTTTTGCGCAGCACATCCATGATCTCGGAATCCGTTCCCTGTATGCCATTATGCTTTTTCTTATATCGGGTGAGAAATGCTATGAATTCCTCACTTCTTTTTTGAGCGTTTTTTTGAGTCGGGCAGATAAAAATTGTTGTCGGTTTTAACCTTCGTTTGCCTGCATGATTTCTGTATGCATACTTCTCCCTGTTTTCCAGATGATTTTTCAGCACCATTTCAAAGCGCTGATCAATAGAAAGCGTTGAATCACCCTCATCTGTTTCTGTGCGTATGATTGCGTTGATTGTTTTTATATATTTCTGTTCTGTGGCGTCTTTTATGGAATAATTGCAAATTATATCTGTAAAATATTCGTCTTGATTATATGGTGTACCGGTAAAGCCAATATGCCTTGTAATTTCTTTGTTTTCTCTTAGAAATCGCATCCATAATCGTTCATCCCTTGCTTCACTCTTCTTTCCCTCTGGCCCTTCTTCCTTGTCAAGAACAAGACGATTGTCTGCATATTTCAGATGCGAATAAGCATGATGGATTTCATCTCCGAGCACAAGAACCTCGGTTGTGTTTTTAAACAACGTGTCAGTGATCCCGCCAAAGGTGTAAACTGCGTTTATATTCTCAATCACGATGGAGTCGTCTTCTATGGGATCATTGTCGGTCAGAAGATTAATTGCCTTTCCCCTGTATTTTGCCGGAAGTTTGTCATTAAACACTTTCCTGCTCATCAAGTCCCTGAATTTTTCGCGCAGACCCTGTTCGATAATGGTTGAAGCCGGGCCAAGCACAAGGACCCGTTTTGTAAACCCCATGACAAGAGAAAGATAGGCAATGGCAAAAATCACATATGATTTGCCTGTGCCGGTAGCCATGTGCACCACACCTGAAAGCCTGTCAGGAGGGGCAATTGGCGAAGAAAATTTTCTTCGGTCCCAAACCGCTGCTGAAGCTGCCATTTTTGTTTATAATTCTCCTTTCCAAGCTCAGTAATGCTTTTGTAACTGCCACCCCAGAGATAAATCATGATCTGTTTAATAGCATCGTACTGATAGTCGCGCGATCCAACCAGCTCACGGACATAGTCCTCTATATCCGAAAAATTAAACTTGTTGTAATTGCACCTCCGGATATTTATATCCAGGGTATGGTCAGACAAGTTCAATCTTTTGATAGCTTTTTGTCTTTTTGATTTTTTTGACATTTAAGGATTGTCCCGCTATACTTCAATGATTTGAAGATCATAGCCGAAGAAAGGCCGGTTGTGATTATTTGTTCTCATCTTTAAGAAAACCCTTACAAAGACCAGGCACTGGTGCGGCTAATTCTCGAAGGCGTGTTTCGTCCAGCATAAATCCATAGCCATGCATGTGCATGTGGCGAAAAAGTAGCAATTCAAGAAGTCCTTCAAACTGCGCATCTGAAATAATGCCATGCTCCCTTGATTTCATTAGCAAATTCTTATGCCAGTTCTCATCCTTTTGCACTCTGACGCCCATATTTTGCAATTGGTAACGTATGATACCTTCGATACCGGTATATATGTTTTGCAAAAGCGTGCCAAGTGCGATGACCTCGTATTTTGAAAGATCTGTCTTTTCCGTGAGATCCTCAATCATTATCACTGCTTTTTCAACGTTCTTTCGCTCATCTTCTAAAAATGAATCTTTACCGCTCATAAATACTAACCCCTTTGGCACGAATAATTGAAGCTATTGGAATATCCTGTGACAAGTCGACAAGATCAACAGGCTTAGGAAGAGCCATAAAGAGACGGGCATAGAATTTGAAAAACAGCTCTGGTGAAATTCCTTCAACGGCCAAATCAATATCACGCGCAACAGCATCATCTTCAAGCGAAGATCCAAAAATCCATACTGCTTTCACATCAAACTCACGAGCACATTCCATGATAGTTTTTCTTATATCAGGTGAAATCATAAATATTTATTTCCTTTTAAAAACGCGGTAACTACCCAGCTATTTAGGTTGAAGACTGAAGGCTGAAGGGCTGATTGAATTCTCCTTCTACCTTCTACCCTCTACCTTCCACCTTCACACTATAAAAGGCTTGCTCTCATTACCGTGCTTGTCAATGGCAACAACTGCAATGTTTTCCGTTAAACCGGTCATTTTAATCACGCCGTCATCGCCAATATCCTTAGCAAATACAGTCCTGTCCATATCAAATATCTTGCCGTCATAATCAACATCCACAAGCACCATGGCAAGCCCGTCAAGTCCTTTTAAACGCTTTTCCTGCTTATCCAGAATCTTTGTCTCAAATCGGGTGATCTTCAAACCCTGCTTTATTCTTTCAACTCCAATCTCAACATCATCATTAAAATAGAACCCCGTCGAATTGATAAGGTTGTTGACATTTTCCTGTGAGCTTGGCTGCGGCTGTATCTGAAAATTGCGGGAGACATCTTCCAGTATTTTGTAGGGAAACTTAAGCATCTTAAAATACACATCATTACCGGCGCTGTTTTTCATGGCCATATCGCCAAGAAGGGTGCATGTCTCCGGTGTGATGATGTAGTAATTGCCCTTAAGTTTACCGCGGGACTGCAAAATGATCCCTTTGAGATAATTCTCATCAATCCTGATATTTGTTAAATACTCATCATCCCACACAGGATAGACTTCCACAAGATCGCCGTCCTTCTTACCGAATATTTTATCTAACATGGGTCAATAGTAGACCCCATTTTTATGCTTGACAGGAGAAATATAGGATGTCCCTTTTGTTCTAAGCTTGTTAGTCACAAATCCAAATCCGGTCCGTTTTCATTAAGCCAGAGAGCGTGTTTTTCATAATCAGGAATAACGCGAGAAATCAGACGCCAAAACCTGCCCGTATGACCCCTCTCAATAAGATGGGCCATCTCATGAACCAAAATGTAATCAAATACCCAGACAGGCGCCATCACCGAACGCCAATTGAAATTTATCACTCCGTTGTGGTTACATGATGCCCATCGATTTCCAAGATCTGATATTCTGACATCTTTTACAGTCACCCCTATCCTTTTCTCATAACGCGGTATACGGGCTTTTATCTGTTTGTTGATTTGTTTTTTATACCATAATATGAAGTGATTACGCGCATTGGCCCTTTCACTTTCTGTCAGCTCAAAATAACCGTGCCATAAACGCAGCGGCGCTGCTTTTGGTGCCTTTTGCGATCTAAGGGCATCATCTATAAATTTGAGCCGGTAACTTTTGCCGAGATATAAAAACCCCTGGCCGTTAACGAATTCTCTTTTTGGTTTTTGGCGGTTCAGCGTTTTCTTTACGGCCAGTTTTTGATAAATCCATATTCTCTTTTCAGAAATGAACTTCTCGATGTCATTCAGTTCTGCTTGGTGGGGAACCTTCACCATAACAGCTCCATCTCTCTCGATGGAAATCCCCATAGTTTGCCTGTTAGATCTCTTCAGCGTATATTCAAGACCGCCTGTCTTTCCCGTTGTCATCATGATCTGATCAGCCTCAAATGCAGTACCTTCGCCAATTCCAGAAAACGATCCGCAAGCTTCTCCTGCTTATCAAAAGGGATAAGATCGCGATCGTCCATTTCGTTGATAAGCCAAGTTCGCAACAGGTCTTGCATATGTCGGCTTCGCCAGAAATCAACCACCCTGATTTCCTGCCGGATATGGTCCACTATATCGACAACCGCATCACAGAATCGCTGCATTCTCTCCTCTTCAGGCTTTTTCCCGTGTTCATCTATAAGGATTCCCAAAAATGGCGCCTGCGTTTTGGGATCTAAACCTGTCTGATCTTCTTTGCGGCCTTTTTTCACTTTTCGTATGAATTTTTCAAGCTCTTGAACCAGGGCTTCCCAGTTGTCATGAAAGGTGTCCAGGATTTCTTTTAACCTTTGGCTGAGCTTTTTGTAAAAAGCGGGGTCTTGGTTATGGTGTTTTTCAATATGAAATCTGACGGCATGCTCCATTTCCAGGGCTTGTGACTTTTTCGATTTGATTGTGCCTACTTCCTTCTCAAAATTCTTATCAAGTATGGATATTGGCGGAACCTTCGGATCAACCCCCTGGGCAACAATGTGCTCATCAATCAACTGTTTTACTTTATTGCCCACCCCGGCGATGTTGAGCTGGGACTCCCGATACCGATTGGCCGCGGTTTTATTGATAAACCCCAGCAGCTTCATGTCATAGATATAGGGCAAGGCCTCAGGGCGGGGGAGTATGATATCCATACTTTCTGCAAATTCTGCAAACTTGATGATAAATTCGGCCCTCAGCTTAACATCCCTTAATACATCCACACATGCATCGATATCCGCAATGTCGATGATCCCCCTTGCCCTGAATAGCTCCAGAATCCTCCTGTGGCGGTCGTCCAACTTGGGCAACTCATCTTTAATATTAACCAGCGCGCCTTGTATATCCTCCTGCGAATACATGGCCAGGGCCTCGGTCAAGCGGTCACCCACACCAAAATAGTCCACAACCAGCCCACGCGTTTTTCCCGTGTAACGCCGGTTGACCCTGGCAATGGCCTGCAGAAGTTCGTGCCCCTGCATGAACCGGTCAAGATACATCACCTGTTCCACCGGTGCATCAAATCCTACCAACAACATGCTTTTCACAATAATAACAGCAAGCCTGTCTGCGTCCAGAGGCTTTTTAAATCTTCCGTTTTTTCCCACAAACAGTTCATGTTTAGCCCTGTCTGTATGCATCTTGTAGGAAGGCGGATCATTATGGTCCCCGGAAATAATGGCGGCAAACTCGAGTTCTTTCAACCTGTCTCTGTTTTTGTAGGCGATGATCAAAAAGCGCGTCTCTTCATCCGGATTTTTTTGCTCATCGTCAGAAAGATCGAAAAGATTCGGATCAAGCAGCTCAAGCCTCTTTAAAAGCTTTGTGCGGGCTTTTTGAAAAGCTTCATAATACAGGATGGCGGCCCTGCGGCTTACCGTGACAACCTGGGCCTTAAAGCCATTCGGCAAAATATTGGCCACATAGTGAAGCAGCATGTCCTCAGCTTTTGCGGCAATGAGATCCTTCGCTTCCAGTATATTGACCACAGTTCCATATCTGCGCCGTATGGCTTCTCTTTCTTCTTCCGTGCGCGATCTGAACATGTCATCAAAAAACTGATCCAGGGTCCTTCCATCCTCAACCCTGGCTTCCGTTTTGCGGCCTTCATAGAGGATCTTGACGGTGGAGCCGTCTTTCTGTGACTGCTCAATGGTATACTGGTCAATATAGTCACCAAAAATTTCGTGGGTCCTTTTGCGGCTTCGGCCGGCGATAATCGGCGTTCCGGTAAATCCGATCATGGCGCAGTTCGGCAAAGCTCGCATGATATTGGCATCCAGCATGTTTGTATGAGACCGGTGGGCTTCATCCACCAGAATCAGGATTTTTTCAGAAAGATTCCAGACCGGAAACAGGGCCGGTTTGGCAGGGAGTTTATATTCACCCTGTTTTTTGCCTGAAGGGGCGGCCGCTTTCAACATCCGGACAGCGGGAATCTCGTAAGCATCCCCCACGCGAGGTGTTTGATCCTGGTATTTTTGAACCATGGTAAAGACAATGTTAGAACTGTCTTCCTTCATGTATTTGGCAAGGGTATTTTTATTATGTGCATGATATATGGTTTCTCCGGTCAATGCAGCACTTCCTCGCAACTGCCCTTCCAGGTTTATCCTATCGGTAACCATGACGATCTTAAAGCGCTTAAGATCTGACAGGGTTCGCATCTTTCGTACCAGAAAAACCATGGTAAGGCTTTTGCCTGACCCCTGCGTGTGCCAGATGATGCCGCCGCGCTGATCCGCATCCCCGTGCTCTTTTTTGGTTTTACCTGTCCGGAGGCGGTATATGGCCTTATGCACGGCCCGAAACTGCGGATACCTGCTCATCAGCTTAACCTGCCGCCCCTCAATTTGATCAAACAGAATAAAATTTTTTGTAATATCAAGGAGATGCTCTTTTCGCAGCATGCCGGCAATAAGGATCTCCTGGCTGTTCAGCCCTGCTTTATCCAAATGCGAGGAAACTTCGTTCATGGGGACCGGACTGGTGTCTTTCCACTCCATGTAATGATCATAGCCGGCTCCCACCGTTGCGGCCCGCGCCTCCTGGCGAAAGGTACTGATAAGAAACTGGTTAAAATAAAATAGCCGTTCACACCCTTCATCTTCTTGCACCTCCGGCCGTTGGTTTGAATATCTTAAAATCTGGTTGATACCTTCCTCCATGGGATTGGTTATTTTGGGGCTTTTGCATTCCACTACCACCAGGGGAATTCCGTTAACAAAGAGCACAATGTCAGGGATGATAAAGGTTTTTTGGCCCGGCACATCTACCCTGAACTGGTTGATCGCCAGAAAATCATTTTTTTCCGGACGATCAAAATCAATGATAGCAACGCTCTTTTCCCTACTGTCATGTCTGGCAGGATCTCCGGCCACCTCAATTCCTTGCACGATAAGATCAAAGGCCTGCCGGTTGGCTTCCAGCAACTTCGGCGCACTGATTCGCTCTAACCTGCTCACCACTTCATTGACCCGGTCATCATCAAGCCACGGCTTTCCTTCATCATCAAGATTGATCTTTTTAATCGCCGTGCGTAATCTGCCGGTCAGCAGCACATCACGGAAACTCTCTCGCTCCGTAAGATACGGCACATCAATATCACCTTCTATATGGTCCCAGCCCATCCCCTTCAACTGCTCAATAAAGGGGATCTCCACATAGGTTTTTTCGTGGGGCAGCGGTGCCATGAGCTTCCCTGTTGGTTTTTTTAAAACGATTAAATGTATTCGGCAAGTTTTAGTCTCCGACCAGCAATACCAAGCAACAACTATTCTTTTACATCTTTAACGATATTCATTTCCAGAAGCCTCTGCCTTTCACGTTCTATTTCCGTTTTCAGGACTTCAGGATCAGGAAGTTGTATTTTATATTTCGAAGCAAATATTTTATTGGTCATACCGCCGAGGGCATATTCAACGACTGTTTGCCTTTTATCGGAGCAAAGGATCAGGCCCACTGGATCATTTTCGTCCGGCAGTTTCTCCCGGTCCTTAAGATAGTTCAGATAAAGGTTCATCTGTCCTGCATCCGCATGGCTGAATTCACCGATTTTTAAATCTATGGCGACCAAGCATCTCAGGATTCTGTGATAGAGGAGAAGATCAAGGCGAAAATGGCTGCCCTCAAGGCTAATTCTTTTTTGCCGGGCAACAAAGGTAAAGCCGGCCCCTAATTCAAGCAGGAAAAGCTCCAGATGTTTGATCAGGGCTTCTTCCAACTGCAATTCCGAATATTCATCTTTCAATCCTAAAAATTCAAGAACATAAGGGTCTTTGATCTCATCTTCCGGTGTTAGAATTACGGGTTTTTCATGGGCTTTATCAATGACGGCCAGCTTACGTTTAGACAATGCCGTGCGCTCATAAAGCATGGATTGGATTTGCCTGTCGAACTGCCTCACCGACCAGTTGCCCCGTATACATTCCGACTCATAGAACTCTCTTTTTGTGGATTCGTCGAGACGCATCAGCAAACAATAATGAGACCATGACAGCGGAAATTTAGAACCTAATTTGAGAGGCATGTCACTACTAGCAGATTGGCTAGACAGTGTCTGGCTTTTTTCATTTTGGGTTAATTGGCTCGACACTGTGTAGCTTTTTTCAGGATAAGTAAGATAAAATTGTCGAATGTTCTTCAGTTTGGAAAAGCTGAATCCTTTACCAAATTTTTTGGTGAGATCTTGTGAAATCTTTTGTAACGTAGCTTCCCCATATTCTGCCCGCTCTTTCCCTTTTTGCTCAAATTCCACGATTCGGCAACCAATAAGCCAGTAGGTAACTACCAACGCAGTGTTCACATATCGCGCGGCTGATTTGCGACCTTGATCAATTAAAGCGCCAAGATCGGTGATAAGGGTCGAATATGCCGGATTTTTTACAGGTTCTTTCATGATACACTGTCTTTTCAGTTATTTCGTGGCCTTGAGTTTATTCATGCGGTATATTTCTACCTACACCTTAACCCTGACTTTGCCGGTTAAAAGGTCATGCATGAGGCCTTTTGCAGTCCTTGTTCGGTTGCAATAAAGACTACATCCCGCTCGGCCACCTTTTGAATTTCTTGCTCAACACATGATTTAAGATATTCCAGGCCAAATTTATCCGAAAGAGCTTTATTGATTTCCAATAAGACATCATCGCCTGAAAGCGAAAGAACATGCTCATTATTTTTTACTGTAAGAGAGGTACTGTCTCCGCTCTTTATCCTTTGTAAAAGTTCATCCTGAAATTCCTGAAATATTCCTAAATCGAGGGTCAGCTCATTTTCTGTCCATCGGTAGTTTATCAGTGTCCTGAAATTAAACCTTGTTTCAGTAAATGCCGCAAAGTAGTTGAGGATATTTGCAGATAATCTGGTTGCGCCTTTTTTGTTTGGCATTGGATTCATCTTTCAAGTTCGCCAAGTCGATAATCCCTTCAATTCCCTCTTCAGAAATGAACGGGATCAAACCTTGATCAATGATTAGTACAAATTAACATACGATATCAAGGTGTTGTTGACCACGTTTGCCCAATATTTATCCGCTTATCCAGTATCAGTATCAAGGGAACTTCCGGAACGCCCCTCAAATTACGGGGCTTTCGGGAGTCTCAAAAAGATAAAGCCCTTCTTAGCATTCTTGCGTAAAGAAGGGCTTTCATTATTTGTAGAGCCATTTGGCACCCTATGTAAGATGTTTAAATCGTGCCGTGCCGGAAATTTATTGCCTGACCTTAAATGAAATGTTTAAAAAAATCAATGGGAAATACTGGATGCTGGATAGCGCATAATCTAATTATTATGATTAAAGACAAACTCATCATAGAAACCGATCGTCTTGAGATATCCTGTAAAAACCCCAGAATATCAGATGAACAGAAAACCTTCGATATGCCTGACAAGACTAAAACCTGAAGGTAAATCGCGAACTATCCCTGTGGACAATCTGCCCGAAATCTCTGATCCAAACGTTTTCTTCCTCTGACAATGGACCTTTTTCACGAAGATTATTTAAATTTTCTTGGAGTTGCTGACGGTTTTTAGGACCCGTGAGCACTATATCAACTTGGGGATTGGAAAGGCAGAAGCGATAACAATCAGATGCGGTCATGACAAGGCCGTTCCAATCTTTTGGGCGCTTAAGCAGACCGCGCCATCGCGTGGCTGTATAGGCAACAATAATTGGTTTCCGTTTAGCGAGGTGGGGGAAAATGTCCTGTTCGGCACCTGTATGAGCTGCATTATACCGGACCATAAGCATGTCCAGTGGAGAATTTTCGGCGAGCTTGCCCGCACGTTTCCGGTCGTGAATGCTCACCCCAATGGCCCGAACCATGCCTGATTCTCGAAGGGAAACCAAGGCGTCAATCGTGGATGGCGTCCAGGCGCTCATACGACCAAGCCAAAAAAGCTGAAAAACATCGAGATAGTCAGTCCCGAGCTTCTTAAGCAATCGCTCACAAGCACGCCTGACACCCCCTCCAAAATATCCGGTGGTTGGCCCACAAGCCAGGATGAGGGATTCTCGATCACGCTTTAAGGCCGATTTGAGAGACTTGGTTACCTGTCGTGCTTTGGGGGTCCAAAAGACATAGTTTACACCCTGTTCCAGAGCCCATTCTAAATCTACTCCTTCAACACCATAGTTGGTAGCTAAACCGAGCCGAAACACCCGACGCCCAAGGATGGGAACATCCCGATACAAGAAATCATCGTTCATGGAATCCCTTTCATCTTACCTATTGTCTTTATCAACTCCCGTGTTACGAACTATATTATTATAAACATATTCTGTAAAGGGGTCAGATCTGTTCCTGTTCATCTATGCATCTATACCGATCCTCTCTAGATATCCTTTCAGATCCTCAAATTATCAGCAAATCGAAAAACCTGCGATATGTCTGACATCTTGGCTCTGATTGCATATTTGCAATTTTCAATAGGACAGATCCATTTTCGGGGGTTTGCCCTTTTATGCAATTTTGTAAGAAATACGATATATGTATTGAACGAAACTCGATTTCAGGTTGTACTTATGGCAAGCCGTATTTTACTTAACGGCATACGCGTCCATAAATCTATGTGTTTGCCCATATTTTTTGGTCGCATAATAATAGTTTGCGTATTGCGAGCCTCTTATTATAAACCATAACTGTTAGGAATAGCATACGATGAAATCAAGGTTTTTTATTTGAACTATTTTTAGTCTGTTTCTTCTTTCGCTGATTCTTTTTTCTTGTTCCAGTAATGACTCGAAAGAATCAGACACAGGTGAACTCCTTAAACCATTAGCCATCGATGAAAACGATATTGCTGAAAATCCAGACCTTGTTATCACATCTGACCATGTCGTCGTCATTCATCTTGAGCCTCCCAATGACATCTCTTCCCATGACAATGATACTGCTACCGCTGGCATTGATCGCATTCCCATTTTCTTTCCTGAGGATGTTACCCATGATTTCATAGTTGAATACCAAGGGGAAGAAGCCTTTGTTGTGAAACTCTACAATCAAAATGGTGATCAAGTTGCTCTACTTGATAAAAACTTCAACTGGCCAGCAATTGGCGCCTCAAGTATTGATGGGTTCAGAGGGAACTGGTTCGTTAGAGACGGTATATTAGTTGAAAAAGAAGATAGGTGGGATCTGTTAATTGAAAAGAGGCCTTACGATCTTTTATTGGGGCAGTCACCTTTCTCATTTTCCGTTATTTCCTTCAAATGGATGAATAAACCCATATTTGTAAACTGGCCTTACTAATTTTTTAGGGAGACAGTTCGGACTCGAAAAATACCCATACTTGCTATGAAAATGTAAATATCATGTCTATAAAAATTCGTGTGATATCGTTTTCCAATAAGGGTGAATCTTTTTTCGGGGGTTTGCCTTTTTGCAATTTTGTAAGAAATAGGATAAATGTTCTGTACAGAGAAGATCTGAAGCAGACATCCGTCTGCGCTAACCGACCAAACATGGATTGCGGGAGGGGTAAGAATGAAGATGGAACAATACATTCGCGCCATAGCTGGCTCATTCATCTTGATCTCGGTCGTACTGGGCTGGTTTCATCACAAATACTGGCTGTTCTTCACTGCCTTCGTCGGACTGAATCTTCTGCAATCGGCGTTCACAAAGTGGTGCTTGATGGAAGACATCCTCGCCAAACTGGGTATTGCAGAGAAGCCCTGATGCGAAGCTGAAACCAGCGAGACTAAAGGACAGGAAGGCAGAACAAATGAGTACAGCATAAGCTGACTCTCGTTACGTATTACTGCAATTTATCTCCAGCCATTGACAC